>Ga0180434_10001280_pt1 | contig 36367 bp, 31 predicted proteins | sample SS_ome_7_FD_132453 | JGI IMG/M metagenome (GOLD analysis project Ga0180434, IMG submission 132453) | Hypersaline lake sediment archaeal communities from the Salton Sea, California, USA - SS_1_D_2 metaG | ecosystem: Environmental > Aquatic > Non-marine Saline and Alkaline > Hypersaline >... | reverse complement strand
TGGTGGAGGCGGCATGACGCATGATTTAAAGGCGCTGTTCAAACCGCGCAGCGTGGCCCTGATCGGGGCCTCCAACGACAGCCGCAAGTACGGCTACTGGACGGCCAAAAGCCTGGTGGACAACCGTTTTGACGGCCGGTTGTACATGGTGTCGCGCACCAAAGCCGACCGCATCATGGGTTGCAAACCCTATGCCAGCATTCTGGACATCGCGGAGCCCGTGGATCTGGCCGTCGTGGGCATTGCACCCAAATACATCCAGGGGGTCATCGCCGAATGTGCGCAGAAAAAGGTCAAATGCGTGATCGTCGTCTCCACCGGATTCGGCGAAACCGGTGCGGCGGGCAAGGCCGTTGAAAAGCAGCTGCTGCAGACGGCGCGCCAGGGCGGCATGTGCCTGATGGGGCCCAACTGCATGGGCAACTACAGCGCGGCGGTGAATCTGAACACCAGCATTATCGATCTCGCTCCCGGCCCCTTGAGCCTGGTGCTGCAGAGCGGCAACTTCGGCATCGACATCAACGTCAATGCCAAGACCCGCGGCCTGGGCTACAGCTGCTGGGCCACCATCGGCAACCAGGTGGATTTAAGGTTTCACGATTTCGTGGATTACATCAAGGACGACGCGGCTACCAGGGTGGTGCTGCTGTACATGGAAGGCCTGCGGGTTGAATCCGAAGCCGACGGCCGGCGTTTTATGGAAGCGGCCCGTGCCGCCGTGCAGAAGAAGCCGGTCGTCGCCATCAAGATCGGCTGCAGCGCCGCCGGGGTCCGCGCGGCGGCCTCCCACACGGGTTCACTGGCCGGCAGCGAGGCCGTTTTTGACGCGGCCCTGCGCCAGGCGGGCGTCATCCGGGTGGAGAGTTCAACAGACCTTCTGGACGTGGCCGAAGCCTTTGTCAAATGCGCACCGGCCAAGGGAAACCGCATTGCCGTTCTCACCGACGGCGGCGGCCATGGCGTGATGGCCGTCGACAAGGCCGAACGCTTCGGGCTGGCGGCGCCGGAGCTGTCCGCGGAAACCCAGGACAAGCTGCGCCGCATCCTCATGCCACACTGTCCGGTCAAGAATCCGGTGGACCTAGCGGGAACGCCCGAGGCCGACATGTGGGTCTTCGACCGCTGCGCCGCGGTGCTGCTGAACGATCCCCAGGTCGACGGCCTGATCATTGTGGGGTTGTACGGCGGCTACGCCGACCTATCGGATGAATTCCGCCGGCTGGAAATGGATGTGGCCGAAAGCCTGCTGAAAAGGGTGAAGGCCTCCGGCAAGCCGGTGGTGATGCATTCCATGTACCAGCCCTATCGTCCCGCGTGCCTTACGCACCTCAGCCAGGGCGGCATTCCGGTGTATGCCGCCATCGAATCGGCCGTGCAGGCCATGGGCTGCCTGGTGGGCTATCAGAACAGCCGCCAACGGCTGGCCGATGAGAATAAGGCGCCGGCCCCCTTTTTGCCGGTGGACCGCAAAAAAGAGGTGGATTGCATCCTGGCTGCCGTGCGGGCGGCCGGGCGGGTTCATCTGGTGGAAACCGAAGCGCGGGAGGTGCTGCGGGCCTATGGCTTTGTGCTGCCGCCGCATGAGCTGGTTCAAAGCGCTGAACACGCCGCCGATTGCGTAGAAAAAATGGGGAAGGCAGCGGCCATGAAAATCGTTTCGCCCCATATCCTTCATAAATCCGAAGCCGACGGCGTGCGCCTGAACATCCAGACCCGGCCGCAGGCCCGTGGCGCCTTTGATCAGCTGGTTACTGCCGCCCGCCGGTATCGTTCGGATGCCGACATCTTCGGGGTTATGGTCACCCCCATGCTGCCGGCGGGTGTTGAATGCATTATCGGCGCACTGCACGATGTCACCTTCGGTCCGACGGTGATGTTCGGCCTGGGCGGAGTTTTTGTCGAGGTGCTTAAAGATGTGGCGTTTCGGGTGGCGCCGGTGAAACCGTACGAAGCCCGGGTGATGTTGAATGACATCCAAGGCCGTGCCGTGCTCAAGGGTGTCCGCGGCGCCGCGCCGGTGGACGAAGGCGCGCTGGCGCAGGCCGTCAGCCGTCTGTCCTGCCTGGCAGCCGAATGCGGCGATATCGCCGAGGTGGATTTGAATCCGGTGATGGCCAGGTCCGACGGGCTCGACGTTGCCGATGCCCGCATGGTGCTGATCGCATGACCAAAATATTTGATAATGGGATGCGTACCGTTTATTCAGGTGTGCGGATGCAGCGTCATAGGATACAGGGGAAGTGCAGGGTGCAAGAGGGAAAAGTGAAATGAATCGCTATGTTGAAATACTGGCGCCGCACGACATCGAGGCAGTCCACGACAATGCCCTGCGCATTTTAAACCAAGTGGGGGTGATATTCGGTCATGATCCGGCGCTGAAGATTTTAAAGCAGGCCGGCTGCCGCTGCGACGGTCAGAAGGTGTTTTTTGAAAAAGACCTGGTGGAGGAAATGCGCCGCCTGCCGCCGTCGCAATTTACCCTCTACGGTCGGGAAAGCGCCCATGATGTCGTTTTCAGTCCGGATGCACTGGTCATGATTCCCTGCTACGGCGCTCCTTTTGTGCATGATCTGGACGGCGGCCGACGTGAGGGGCGGCGCGAGGATTTTATTCGTTTTACCCAATTGACCCAGGAAAGCCCCCATATCGACATGGCCAGCACGGTTCCCTGCGAGATGAGCGACGTACCCCGGGAAAAGCGAACCGCGGAATACATCCGCACGACGCTGTCTTTGTGTGCAAAGCCCATGGTGGTCTCGCGCGATGTCCACACCATGCGCACGGCCTTTGAACAGTGCCAAATATTATACGGCACCCGCCGGGATTTGATTGAAAGGCCGCGCTTTATTTCGATAACCGACTCACTGTCGCCGCTCAGCTACGACAGCGACATGCTGCAGCTGCTGATCTACTGTGCGGAAAACGGCATTCCGCAGCGCATCGGCGGTCTGGGTCTGGCCGGGCTGACCACGCCCGTGACCCTGGCCGGCAGCCTCAGCCAGATGACGGCGGAAGCTCTGGCGGGCATTGTGCTTACCCAGTTGATCCGTCCCGGTGTGCCGGTGGTGATCAACAACTCGACCTCCTGCGCCGACATGAAAAGCCTGATGCTCAGCGTCGGCGCGCCGGAGTCGGCCATGCTCTGCATCGCCACGGCCCAGATGGCCCGTTATTACGGACTGCCCTGCCGTGCCGGCGGCGGCATCAGCGACGCCAAGACCGTCGATGCCCAGGCGGGCGCCGAAGGCATGCTGAACCTGTTGACCTCCGCCTTGAGCGGCACCAATTACATATTGCACGCCTGCGGCATCCTGGAAGCTTACATGGTCAGCTCGCTGGAAAAATTTGTCGTCGACGAGGAAAACTGCGGCATTGTTAAGCACATGTGTCGGGGCATACCGGTTAATCAGGACACCCTGGGCTTCGAAACCATCCAGCAGACCGGACCCCAGGGCGCATATTTAATGGCCGATCATACCTATCGGCACTACCGTGCCTTTTACATCCCGCGATTATACGACCGGGGATCTTACCTCGAGTGGAAACAAGGGGGCGCTTTGGACATTGCAACCGTGGCCAATCAGGAATGGAAACGCCGCATTCAATCTTATGTGCGGCCAACGCTGCCGCCGTCCCTGGAAGCGGCACTGGGACGATACGTTGAAAATTTTTCTAAAGATAATCATTGAAATTGGACAAAAGGGGTGACCAATGGGATTCAAACGAACCATCCACGCGGTGGACACCCACATCGGCGAACCCATGCGGGTGATCACCGGCGGGGTGCCCCACATCCCCGGCCGGACGATGTATGCTAAAATGAAATACCTTGCAACGCACGACGACCAGCTGCGGCGGATGATGCTGCGCGAGCCGCGCGGCTATCCCCCGCTGTGCTGCAACCTGATCTGCCCGCCGGTCCATCCGGAGGCCGACGCCGGCTACATCATCATGGAGCAGGAGGAATATCCGCTCATGTCCGGCGGCAACACCATTTCAGTCGCCACGGTGCTGCTGGAAACCGGCATGCTGCCCATGCAGGAGCCGGTCACCGAGCTGACCCTCGAATCGCCGGCCGGTTTGATCGGCATCCGCGCTGCCTGTGAAAAAGGCCGTGTCCAGCAGGTGCGGTTTACAAACGTACCGGCCTTTGCCGCCCATCTGGACAGGGAGATCGAGGTGCCCCACCTGGGTCGAGTGACGGTGGACGTGGCCTGGGGCGGGATGTTCTATGCCATCGCCGATGTGCGCCAGTTTCCCGGTCTGGAAATCCGGCCCGAACACGGCGCCGAGCTGGCCCGCACCTCGGCCCTCATCCGCCAGGCGGCCCGCGAGCAGCTGCCGGTCAACCATCCCCTGTATCCCGATGCCGGGATCAGCATCTCCCAGCTGTCCGGTCCCACCGACAATCCGTCCGCCGACTGGAAAAGCGCCGTCACCGTCGCCACCGGACCGCTGGACTGGAACAATCCCTCCACCTGGACCGGGGCCCTGGACCGCTGTCCCTGCGGCACCGGCACCTGTGCCAAGATGGCCGCCTTATACGCCAAAGGCGAGCTGAAACTGCATCAGCCGTTCCGCCACGAGGGCATTCTGGGCAACGTGTTCACCGGCGAGCTGGTGGAGGCGGTGAATCTTGAAAACCGGCCGGCGGTGGTGCCCACCATCAGCGGAAAAGCCTGGATCACCGGGTTCAACACCTATGTCCTGGAGCACGACGACCCGTTGCCCGACGGGTTTAAGATCGGGGATATCTGGGCATAGCTCGTCTTAGTGGCTTATTCCATGATTCCTGTAATCAAAAACAAGAAAATTTCGCCCAAACGGATCTCCATAATTTGTAGGTAGGGTGCCCATTTTTCGTTATTTCAACTTGTTGTGGGCATAGCCTGCCTTGGAAGATCGCTATCGAAAGAAACCAGAATGACAATTGGACACGAAAAGCTGGATGTGTAACGTCTTTCAATCGGATATGTCGCCTGGGTTAACAAGAAAGTTCATTGGGTTGCGGGCATAGCTCGCCTTAGCGGTTAGCTTTCCCCCGTGAACGTACACCTACACGTGAACGAACATGTGCCCGCGCACGGCCGTTTGGTCTTGATTCGTCATTCCGGCGCATGCCGAAATCCAAAAAATGCGGTGGACTGCGGTTTATGGCCTTGTTCTATGGCTGCAATGGTAGTACACATAAAGTACCGCGCACGCACACGTTTAGGTGTAGATGAACGAAGAACGGTCACGGCGGGGGCCATTTAGCATTCATCATACATCGTTGCTTTGCCCCTGGATCCCTGACCAAATTATTCATTGTTTTCTATTGAGAACAGGAGGAAGGCCGATGTTCAAGATCGTCGATAGATCCAGGAACATTTCGACCCCGAAAGCGGAGGAGGCATTCAGGACCGCGACCACCTATCTCAAGCGGTCGGATCTGGCCCGTTTCATTATGGAACAATTTGAAAAAAGCCGCTCAAAAACGGTTGTTAAAGTGGAGGTATATCCCAACCGGGGGGGCGGCAACAGTTGGGAGCCGCCTGCCTGGAAAAAGGGGGAACTGGGAGGTACTGTTTTCTGGGAGGCCTCGAGAACGGAGGCGGGCTATCAGCAATTTGGATCGGCGGCCATGGCATTGATGCATGAACTGGGACATGCTTATCAGTATCTGAGTGAAAAAAAACGCATGCGCGACATCCTTAAACCCAAGTTGAGTGCCTTGTCTCCAGCGCTCAAAAGAAAAATTGGAAGCGGAGATGATTTTCTAAATAAAATTGAATTGACCAATACGCAGGCGATCGAGCTGACCGTGGCCAATGAAATCAACAAAGAAATCATTTTTGCCCGGGGTCCACGCTACAAATGGTTGGAACCTATACGGGAACACTATTTAAAAGAAGGCAGACCCGCCACCAAACGCCTGCCCAATAAGGATGAGATAACGCACTACCTCACCCAGCTGCGCCAGGAACATCGATCGCCCACACCCGTTTTTCAAGCGGCGATTTTCGATCCGCGGGCATCGCATTATTTAACGCTGATGTGACGGCATCGCTCTGCCGCGGGATGGATGATGCCGCGGCTGCTTTACGGGCCGATGTGAGGGCGCAATGGGATCCATCCATAACAAACATCTTGCCGGCACAATCAATAGCAGCGCATGTGTTCCGGAATGATCCGGGATTTCCTTGGCTGCTCAGGCGCCGAAGCGCTCCCACATTGACCTTCGGGCCCACGTCACTAACCGTCGCAATCTACAGTTTTTCATCCCGCAGTTCCGACGCAACGCTGACGGGCACGCCTTCATAGGGGGTTCTGCGCGTGGCGCGGTGGGTCTGCACCTCCTGCATGGTTTTCAACACTTCGATGCTGCTTTTGAGACCCTTGACATAGCGGGCCATGTTGATGGCGCCCCCGGCGATCTGGGCCAGGGCCTGGACGAAATTCACATCATCCAGGGCGAACTCCCAGGGTTCGGCGGTGTAGACCCGGATGGCGCCGATCAGGCGCCCGCCGACGACGATGGGCACCGAGAGAATGGAAGCGATGCCCTCCTGCGCGGCTTCATTCGGATACTGGATGCGGGGATCGTCCATCACATCGTAGATGGCCACCGGCCCGTCTTCCAGCGACTGGGCGATGGAGCGCAGGGCGCTGACCGGTCCCTTGTTGATGTACGTTTCGCTCAGACCGAATGATGTGGCCAGTTTGAGCTCGTTGGTTTTGCGGTTGAACAGAAACAGGGCGCAGGCTTTGGCCCCCAGAGCGGTTTTAATGCTTTCCACCGTCATCAGGGCCACTTCCTCCGGATCTCTGGAGTGTGAGATGGCCCTGGCGACCCGGAGCATCGTTTCGTAATTGATGATGCGTTTTTCCATGACAGACCTCCTTTGTCCGGTGGTTGCTACAGCGGTTGTCGTAAATGGATACGTCCTCTCTCGCGCACGAGTGTGAAACGACATCGTGTTGTCGATAAAAGGTTTCTCTTTTAAGAAAATGCTGTCAGCGGGTTGTTGGCAGCGAGCCGGTAAAGACGTGGTCTGGATTCTGCATTCGCCAAGCGCTCTGCGATAAGGTCGGTTGAGGCTGCGCTCCAGGGGAGATCCGATATTTTAAGTATATGCGCTTTTGAGAGGATACGTCAAGCAATATCGTGGTTGTAGACGCCGTCTCCGGTGGGCTGCGTTGTGGAGGCGGCCCGGGATCCGGTTTCAGCCTCTGCACATTTGCGGGATGTCAACAGCAGGACGATAAAGGCCGCGCCTGTCCCGACAACGGTGGCGGCCAGGTCGACAGGATCAAAAGTGCCGTGTTCAAAAAACCGGCGGGTGCTTTCCAGAAACGGAATGCCGTCGAGGGCGTCGAAAAGCGACAGCGGCAGCCTTGTCCGGTATTTCTGCCCCAGCTCGAAGCCGCCGTCCACCAGCAGCCAGCCGGCGCTGATGGCGGCGTAGGATCGAAGGCGGCCGCGGAAAAAAGAGGCGGTGATGAGAATGAAGGCAAAGACGTGACAAAACGCCGGCAGGCTGCGCCCCATGATCGTGAGCGCCTGGCACTTTATGGTGAAAAGAGGCGTCTGGATGCCGATAAGACGGGTGAAATAGATCTGATCCGGGGGACGGAGGCTGACATAGACCAGGGCACCGAAACCAAGCACGGCAAGGCCCAGCAGCAGCTGGCGCGGGTTATTAAAGACAAACCTGGTTTGACGGCCGGTTTCCATTGTTCAGCACCGTGATTGTTTTTGACAATTGAGAAGCATCCTGCCTATAATCGCGTGAAAATCGAACGCAAAGATCCGCCCCGCGGTCTCAGCCTCGTGCGGCGGTCAGCGACATTATAACCAATGCGCAACAATTTCTCAATCGCCTGGTATTTTCGTGCCGCCTTTCAGGCGGCGGCGGGACGCAACCTGTCACAAAGGAGGAAATCATGATGATCTTAAAGACAGGCACTTTCAAAACGCTGCGTATCATCGCCGTCCTTCTGGTCGTGGCCTTGGGATTTGTAACCCTGGTGGGCACCAGCGAAGATGATGCCGAGGACGCCGCCAGCGATCTGGTGGAAATCAACTTCGATGAAAATGCGGATCTGGAGCTGGACGCGGTTACGGCGGAAAAACCGGCGGAAGCATCAACGCAGGCCGTCGGTGACGACTGCAACACATTGACCATCAACCAGGCGCTGGAAACGGTTGAAGACGCGGTGGATGACCTTGACAAGGTCAAGATCGAGAACGTCAAACTGCGGTACGTGGAAGGCACCTACACCGCCGTCTGGACGCCGGCGGCCGTCGGCACGTTCACCTGCCGGCTGCGCATCGCGGGGGTCCAGGACACCACCATCGCCGAGACCGTCATCAACGGCGGCGTTGGCGACCTGAACAACTTGCTGACCGAGGCCCAGATAGATGTGATCGAATATTATCTCGCCAATCGCAGCGAACCTTTCACCTATTGTCTGGAGTGTGATGACGCCGCGCTGGACAGCTACAGCGTGACCTTCAATGCGGTGATCGGGGTGAATATCGAAGGCGAAATTTAGACGGAAAAGGACGTCCTTCCGGTGTGGATGATCGATGGCAAAAAAGCGGAGCAACAAATATTATGCGGTGGTAAAGGGCCGCAAACCCGGTATCTACACGCAGTGGTATGGCGAGGAAGGGGCCGAGATTCAGGTGCGGGGCTTTCCCGGCGCCATCTTCAAAGGCTTTACCTCCATGCAAGGCGCCCGGCAGTTTTTTAAAACACCGCCGACCGTTGTGCGGCCGGTTCCGGGTAAAACAAAGACGGCCGGAAAAAAGCGGCCGTCCGGCGGTGTGAAGACCGGCGATGTCGTGCTTTACACGGACGGCGGCTGCATCAACAATCCCGGCCCCGGCGGCTACGGCGCCGTCATCGAGGACCGACGTTCAGGGAAAACCGTTGAACTGTCCGGCGGCTTTCGTCTGACCACGAACAACCGCATGGAATTGCTGGCCTGCATCGTGGGGCTGGAGACATTGTCGTCACCGTCCAGCGTAACGCTTTACAGCGATTCCCGTTATGTCGTCAATGGAATCACAAAAGGCTGGGCCGTGCGTTGGCGCGCCAACGGCTGGAAACGCACCGCAACGGAAAAGGCCTTGAATGCGGATTTGTGGGGCCGCCTGCTGGACCTTTGCGAATGGCATGATGTGCAATTTCAGTGGGTCAAGGGGCACGCCGGCAATCGGGGCAATGAACGCTGCGACCGGCTGGCGAACACGGCCGCCAGGCAAAACAAGCTGCCGGCCGACACGGTGTATGAAAAAGCGGTCATGAAGGGGGAATATGCCTGATTTTTTTATTGCGCTGCATGTGGATGACAACGTGCTGGTGGCCCGGCAGGCGGCGCCCAAGGGCACATCTTTTAACGGTGCGGTCTGCTGCACGCGGGAGGACATCCCCTTTGGTCATAAAGTCGCCCGGACAACCATTTCCGCCGGTGCGCCGGTGGTGAAATACGGCCAGGTGATCGGTTTTGCACACGGCGTCATTCAGGCCGGGCAGCACGTGCATACCCACAATGTCACCATCAAGGATTTTACGCGCCGCCCTGCAGCATCGGCCGCTCCAATACTTGAAGCGCCCGACGAAGCGCTGGCGGATACTACTTTCCGGGGGATTGTCCGCGCCAGCGGCCAGGTGGCGACGCGCAACTATCTGGGCGTGATCAGCACTGTCAACTGTTCGGCCTCGGTGGTGCGCATGGCGGCCCGGGCCATGGAGGCGCATCTTCGCGATCAATATCCCGCCGTCGACGGGGTTGTGCCGCTCTGCCACGGCCAGGGCTGTGACGGCGCCACCGAAGGTCCGGCGTTTGACAATCTGCTGCACAGCATCTGCGGCTATGCCCGGCATCCCAATTTCGCAGGAGTGGTGATCATCGGTCTGGGTTGTGAAATCATGCGGCTTGAAACCATTATGGAACAACTGAGCGCGGGGGTGGACAAGCCGCTGCACGGCTTCTGCATTCAGGATGTCGGCGGCAGTGCGGCGGCCGTTGACAAGGCGGTCGATCTTTTGAAGAACATGCTGCCGGCGGCGGATGTGGCGCGCCGGGACGTGCCCCTGCACCGGCTGAAGCTGGGTCTCCAGTGCGGCGGATCAGATGCCTGCTCCGGCATTTCCGCCAATCCGGCTCTGGGGGCGGCGGTGGACCGGCTGATCCAGGCCGGCGCCGCAGTGGTCATGGGAGAAACCCCCGAAGCGTTCGGCGCCGAGCATTTGTTGTACCGGCGCGCCGTCCGTCCGGCGGTTGCCGAAAAACTGGCTGACCGACTTGAATGGTGGCGCCGCTACGCCGCCGACCACGGTGTGGCCCTGGACAACAACCCCTCGCCGGGCAACCGTGCGGGCGGCTTGACCAACATCATTGAAAAATCGCTGGGTGCCGTGGCCAAGGGCGGCTCAACGCCCCTGACGGCGGTGCTGGATTATGCCCGACCCATCGCGGGGCCCGGCCTGCAGATGATGGATTCGCCGGGGTATGATCCCAGCTCCATCACCGGTATGATCGCGGGCGGCGCCCACCTGATCTGTTTTACCACCGGACGGGGCTCGGTGCTGGGAACCAAACCGGCGCCGGTGATCAAACTGGCCACGCACACGGATTTGTATCGGCGCATGCAAAAAGACATGGATGTCAACTGCGGCACGATCATCGACGGGACAGCCGACGTCGATCAGGTCGGCCAAAAGATTCTGGACACCATCATTGCGGCGGCGTCGGGTGAAAAGACCAAATCCGAGCGCGCGGGAATGGGCGATGACGAATTCGTTCCCTGGCATCTGGGCGCCGTGCTTTAGAAAAGAAGGCTTCAAGGGTTCAATTGGGTTAGGGCTCAGGGGCTTTTTCAAGTAGAATGGATCTGCTTCGCTCAAAAAAGAATGATGTGGCCTTTGCGAGGCGTTGATAATGATCATCGGTTATTCAACTTGTTGCGATGCCTTGGCAGCCGCATCAGGGTCGATTTTCAAGCGATGAACGACCCATATTTTCAGCACGGCATGAAAAAGAGTGGCCAGCGGGATGGCGAATATCAGCCCCCAGATCCCCCAAAGCCCACCGAACAGCAGCACGGCGACGATAATGGCCACCGGGTGCAGATTGACCACGCCGGATAACAACAGGGGCACCAGCAGATTGCCGTCCAGGGCCTGGATAATGCCATAGGCAATCAGCGTATAGACCAGCGGAGCGCTCATCCCCCACTGGAAAAAGGCGATCAGACTGATGGGCAGGAACATGACGGTGGCGCCGATGTAGGGCACCAGCACCGACAGGCCCACGAAAAGGGACAGCAGTAGACTGAATTTGAGCTTCAAAAATTGAAAGGTCACCCAGGTAACGACCCAGACGATCAAAATTTCCCAGGCCTTTCCCCGAATGTAGTTGACAATCTGCTGATTGACCTCGTTCCAGACGTCGATGGCCAGTTTACGGTTGTCCGGAAGAAAAGCCTTGTACCAGCCGATGATCTTTTTTTTATCCTTGAGAAAGAAAAAAACCAAAAGCGGCACCAGAATCAAATAAATGATGACCGATATCAACCCTCTGACCGATGCCAGGGACAGGGACAGTATGTGTTGTCCCAGACGGTTGAGCTCGGCGCTGATGAAATTGAGAAACTGATCTACCTGTTCCTGCGAGATCAACTCCGGATAGCGTTGGGGAAGCTGCATCATTTCCTTCTGGCCCCTTGAAATCATCGACGGCAGATCCTGCAGAAACTGGCCGATCTGGCTGGAGAGAAGCGGCAGCAGCCATATCAACAGAACCAGCAGGCAGGCCAGAAAAATCAGAAAAACCACGATTACGGAAATATTACGAGGCACTTTCAACCGCTGCAGCCAGACGACCATGCCGTCCAGCAGATAGGCGATGACCAGCGCCGCCAAAACCGGCGCCAGCATAGTGCCGAAAACCAGAATAAACACAAAACCCGACAACAGCAGGATAATCAGGATCACGACCTGCGGATCGGCGAAATAGCGATTTATCCAGTTGCGCATCAGTTGAAACATGCCGCACATCCAGCTTGCTGACAGGTTCTATGGTACCTTGTTCCCAATGCAACAAACTATATCGCATTTTTTCATCTTGTGCCATAGGATCGATGGCGCCGTCTTAAAAAAACCGTCTGGCGCCGGTGATTACTGCGATGCGCCGGGGTGTTAAAAAGGGAATGCGACCGTCATAAAATAATGGGCATATGCTCTTGTCAGGGCACACGTCGTGTTTTATGTTAAAGAGGCTGCGGCCGCATTCAGCGGTTTTTTTTGGGTTGCCGACGGCGAAAAACGGCATTGCCACGTGGTGGAAAATCACATGTGCCACACCCTCCGGTGGGGTGCGGTTGAAGGAAAAAAGGAGAAGTGCCAATGACCGAAGTGCTGCTGGTCAGTGGGGAAGAGAAAGATCTGGCGGCTATGGCGCAGGGACTGCAAGCCGGCGGAGCGGGTGTTTGCCGGGTGCGGTCCGGCGCGGCGGCCCTTGAATTGCTGCGGGAACGGTATTTTGATCTGGTAGTGGTCGACGAAACCCTGGATGATATGACCGGGCTTGCATTGATCGGGCGCATCGTCGCCCGGCACCCGATGATCGATACGGCCGCCGTCAGTTCGTTGACGCCGGGAAAATTCCACGAAGCCAGCGAGGGGTTTGGCGTCCTGATGCAGCTGCCGTCGATGCCGGACAGCAGCCATGCCGCCAAGCTGCTTGAACAATTAAACAAAATCCGGGGCATGGAACAAACACCTGCGCCGAAGGAGACGGGGGAACAATGATTATCAGCGTTGCGAGCGGCAAGGGGGGAACCGGAAAAACCACGGTGGCCACCAACCTGGCGGCCGCTTTGGGTGCAGGCGTGCAGTTTATGGACTGCGACGTGGAAGAGCCCAATGCACACCTGTTTCTGAATCCCGAAATGGCGCACACGGAAAGCGCTTTTACAGCTGTGCCGGTTATTGACGAAAAAAAGTGTACCTATTGCCGTAAATGTGCCGATATCTGTCGTTTCAATGCCATCGCCGTGGCCGGAAAAACCGTCATGGTTTTTCCGGAGCTGTGCCACAGCTGCGGCGGGTGTTCGGTGATATGCCCTGAAGACGCCGTGGGCGAAACCGGCCGTGAGCTGGGAAAGATTGAGAGCGGTCGCATCGCGGCCGGTGGTTTTGTGCACGGCATCCTGCGGGTCGGCGAAGCGATGGCGCCGCCGTTGATCAAAAAAGTCCTCGATTATAAACAGGACGACCGGATCAACATTATTGATGCGCCGCCCGGGACCTCATGCCCGGTCATTGCCGCCATGAAGGACGCGGATTTTGTGCTCCTGGTCACGGAGCCGACCCCTTTTGGACTGCATGATTTGAAGCTGGCTTTTGAAGCGGTAAAACGGCTTGATATTCCCTGCGGCCTGGTGATCAATCGTGCCGACCTCGGAGACGACGGCGTGCAGCGTTATGCGAAGGCGGAAAAATTGCCTGTATTAATGGAAATTCCCTTTGAACGACGCATAGCGGAAACGTATTCGCGCGGTGAACTGTTAGTGGCGGCCCTGCCGGAGTGGCAGGCGGCGTTTCGCCGACTGTACCATCGAATTGAAGAACAGATCGGCTAAAGGAGTTCCTACATCATGAAAGAACTGGTGATTATCAGCGGTAAAGGAGGAACGGGAAAAACGAGCATTACGGCCGCCTTTGCTTGTCTTGCACAAAATGGTGTGTTATGCGACGCGGATGTGGATGCGGCCGACCTGCACCTGCTGACCGCCCCCGAAATCCGCCACCGGGCTGATTTTACCGGCGGCGGGGTGGCGGTGATCGATCCCGGTCTGTGTACCGAATGCGGCCAGTGTATTGATTTGTGTCGTTTTGACGCCATCGGACCGGATTTTATCGTCGATGAAATCGATTGTGAAGGCTGTGGGGTGTGCGTTGACCTGTGTCCGGTAGAGGCCATTGATTTTCCAACGAAAACGTGCGGCCAATGGTTCATATCGGACACCCGGTTCGGTCCCATGGTGCACGCCCGTCTCGGCATCGCGGAGGAGAACTCGGGCAAACTGGTCACACTGGTGCGACAGAAGGCCAAACAGCTGGCGCAGGAAAAACAGGCGGATTGGTTGATCACCGACGGCCCCCCCGGGGTGGGCTGCCCGGTGATCGCATCTGTGGGCGGCGCCAGCGCCCTTTTGGTGGTGACCGAACCCACCACCTCGGGGCGGCACGATATGGAGCGGGTGCTGGATCTTGCCGCGCATTTCAAGGTGCCGGCGATGGTGTGCATCAACAAGTTTGACCTGAATCTCGACCAGGTGGCGGCGATTGAGCAGCATTGTCAAGAACGCGGCACGCCGGTGGTGGGGAAGGTGCCCTTTGATGTGGTGTTTACCCGGGCCATGGTGCAGGGGCAAACCCCGTTTGAATATCGCAGCGATGCGGACGTCAACAGGATTCTCAAACAGCTCTGGGAGAATGTTTCGGCCCGGGTGTAACGATCAATCCAACAACAAATGCACAAAGGAGTATACAACATGATGAAAAACGGTAGAATCGCCATACCATCAAACGGTGAGGGGGGTCTGGATGGAATGCGTTCAGGACATTTCGGCCACTGTGACGTGTTCACCTTCGTGGATGTTAAAGACGGTGAAATAGAATCCGTGACCACACTGCCGAACAGAGAACATGTGCAGGGCGGCTGCATGGTGCCGGTCAATCTGCTGGCCAGCCACAATGTAAAGGCCCTGATTGTGGGCGGTATCGGCATGCGGCCCCTGATGGGGTTCAAACAGGTGGGAATTGATGTGTATCATGACGATCAGCGGGCTGAAATCAGACCGGTGGTGGAAGATCTGATCGCCGGCCGGCTGCCGATGATTCAGGATAATCAGGTTTGCGGCGGCGGCGGCGGCCGCGTCCAGGCGATGTAAAGGAGGCGGCCAAATGAAGATAGCGGTAACTGCCAAGGGAACGGATATGAATGCCGCCGTTGATCCGCGTTTTGGACGGGCGGCCTATATTCTGATTGTCGACACGGAGACGCAGGAAATCGAAGTGCTGGACAATGCCGACAACGTGCAGGCCTTCAAAGGGGCCGGCATTCAGGCGGCGGCCAGTGTCTGTGACAAGGGCGCCGACGTGCTGCTGACCGGTTTTTGCGGACCCAACGCATACAAGACCCTCTCAGCGGCCGGCGTTCAAGTCGCCAATGATGCCGCCGGAACGGTGGCTGAAGCCATCAAGGCCTATCAGGACGGCAAACTGTCACCGGCGGACGGCGCCAACGTGGAGGGCCACTGGTAAAAAAAACAGCGGCGCGGTCATCCCTTTTTAAAAAGCGTTTCCATCAGCTGAATTTTCATCAGATCGCCGGACAGAGCCAGCTTGCCGGAATTGAATGCCTGCATGGCTGACAAGGACCCGTCGGCCAGGGCGGTGAAATCATCGGCGGCCATTTTCAGTTCCGTTGTGGGCTCTGCATGGCGGCCGTGCTTAATCGTCAGACGCTGGTTCTGGATGATAACGTGCCATTGACCGCCGGTTTCGCCGGATAGCGTGAATTGCAGAACGACGTCGATGCCGGCCGCCTTTTCCGGTAGGAAACGATCCGCCAGGCCGTCGAATATGGTGGCGGGCCGTTGCGGATTCCGGGACGGTTCGCCGGCGTCTGCAGACGGCGCCGCGTTCATCTGCAGCAGATCGGTGAGCTGTTCGTCCAGGCGTGTGTAAACTTTTCCGTGCTTCAGGTCATTGAGTTGATCCCAGACATCCATGACGGCCTCGGGAACCGGTAGGGCCTCGCCGTCACCGATGCGTACGCCCGGACTGGTAACCACCGCCGCCCGGCTGAAGCAGCCCAGGCCGGCATTGTAAATGTTGCCGCTGGCCGGGCACTGCTCGGAACATAGAAAGAGGACTATCGGCGCCACGAATTCCGGCTTCAGCTTGTCGAACCATTCGACAGGAAGCACATCCCGGGTGAGTCGGGAGGCGGCCATGGGCGCGACGGCGTTGATGCGGATGCCGTATTTGGCACCTTCCAGTTTGAGGGTGTTCATCAGGCCCACCAGCGCCATTTTGGCGGCGCTGTAATTGGTCTGTCCGAAATTGCCGTAAAGACCGGCGGCCGATGTCGTCACAACGATGCGGCCGTATCCTTTTTCCTTCATGACGGCGAATGCCGGCCGGGTGACGTGGTATGCCCCGTTCAGGTGGACGTCCAGTACGGCCTGCCAGTTTTCAGGGTGCATCTTGATAAAGCTTTTGTCGCGCAGGATACCGGCGTTGTTGATCAAAATGTCGATTCGGCCGAAATGGTCCAGAGCGGTTTGCACGATTTGCCGGCCGCCGGCTTCGGTGGCGACATTGTCGTAGCTGGCCACGGCCTGTGCACCCATGCGTCTGATTTCTTCCACCACTTGATCCGCGGCGGATCGGGAGCCTTCTCCCGAACCGTCCCGGGCGCCGCCCAGGTCGTTGACCACGACCCTGGCCCCGCGGCGGGCCAGCTCCAGGGCATACACCCGTCCCAGGCCGGCGCCGGCGCCGGTGACCACGGCAACCCGGTCGTCAAACCGGATGTCTCTGCGCGGCGGTTCTCCGTATTCAAACATGCCGTTGTCGATGACGACTTCGCCCGAGTCGGTGTTGATGACCCGCCACAGGGCCCTGCCCGGTTCGGTTTTCCAAATGCAGGTCTGCAGCGGACACCCCGGGTAGAGCGGTTTGGAAAAGCGGCACGCGATGCGCCGGACGTTTTGCGGTTTTCCCGGCACAAGGCGCTCCATCATGGCGCGGCACGCATAGCCGAACGTACACAGCCCGTGCATGATGGGGCTGTCGAATCCAGCCGCTCTGGCGAACGCCGGGTCGGCGTGCAGGGGATAATCGTCTCCGGAAAGACGGTAGAGCAGCGGCTGATTCTCGGGTGGACGGGCGTCGATGCTGAAATCCGGTTTCCGGTCGGGCATTGTGATGGCTCCGGATGGGGGCGGATCGCCGCCGAAACCGCCGTCAAGGCGGCTGAAGAGCGTGGTGCGGGCGGAAAACAGCTTTTTGCCGTTGTTTTGAAAGGTATCGCTCTCAACGACCAGCAGGGCGCCCTTGTTTTCACCTTTGTCGTAGAGCCGGGCGATGCGTCCTTTGGTGGTCAGCGTTCCCTCCGCGGGCAGGACATCATGGAAGCACAATTCCTGCTCGCCGTGAAGAATCCCGGTCGGATCCGCCCGGGTCTCCGCCAGGCTGCGGCGCATCAATGCATACAGAAAGGTGATGGCGAAGCTGGGCAGCACTTTCAAGTCTTTCTCATAGCAGTAGTCGAGATCGGCATAGCCGGCGCCCACACCCAGTGCGTACAGCACCACGTCTTTCCAGGAATACGTTTTATAGAGCGGTTCGATCGTCCTTCCGACCATATCCGGCCTAATCGTCATGGCGGTCCTCCTCTTGGCATGCAGGTTCGGTTTTACACATTGTAATGCCATAGCGATCCTTAAACGGAATGGAGCGTGAAAATTTGATAACGATAAGCAGGATGGCGATGACAAGAAGATACAGTAACAAAATTATTCAAGTTGTGCACCCGATTTGTTGTGGTTTTCAACAGGGCTTCGTGTTATGGACGGACACAAAAATATCAACCGCAAGGAGTGCGTGATGAAACGGACACTAATGGAAGGCAACGAAGCCATCGGATGGGGGGCGGTCGCAGCGGGGTGCCGTTTTTTCGCGGGCTATCCCATTACGCCGGCGACGACCGTTTACAACACCATGCTCAAACTGTTGCCGCCCATCGGAGGCGTCTGCCTGCAGGGCGAGGACGAGATCGCCAGCATGGGCTTTTGCCTGGGGGCGGCCATGGCCGGCATGAAAGTCATGACCGCCACATCGGGCCCGGGTATCAGCCTTTACAGCGAACAGATATCCTTTGCCGTCGGCAGTGAAATTCCGGTGGTCATCGTCGATGTCCAGCGTCTCGGCCCTTCGACGGGTTCCGCCACCCGGGGGGCGGACGGCGACATCCAGTTTCTGCGCTGGGGCAACAGCGGCGGTCTGCCGGTCATTGTGCTGGCGCCGGTGGATGTGCGTGACTGCTACCAGCTGACGGTCCACGCCTTCAACCTGGCCGAAGCCTTCCGCTGCCCTGTGTTCATCGCCGCCAACAAGGAAATTTCCATGACCCGTGAAACCCTGGATCTGGCGGCCCTGGATGTGCCGGCGCCGGCGACGCGGCGGACGGCGTCCTTGGAAAAGCCTTTTCTTCCCTTCGGGGTCGACGAAGGCAGCCGCGTGCCGGCCTTTCTGCCCATCGGTGCCAACATACCCGTACGTCAGACGTCATCCACCCACGGCCCGGACGGCTATATTACCACCGATCCGGATGTGATCGCCGCCCAGCAGGAGCGGTTGTATCAAAAGATCAATGCGGCGGTGGATGATTTTACCTTCTACGACAGCATCGACACGCCGGCGGCCGGCACCCTGGTGATCGCCTACGGTGTGACGGCCCGCGCCGCCCGGGCTGCCGTAGCGGCCGCCAACCGCTCCGGCGCGTCTGCATCGCTGCTGGTGTTAAAAACATTGTGGCCGGTTCCCGAGCGCCTGATCAGGGAAAAAGCCGCGGCGTGCCGGACGGTTGTCGTTCTGGAAATGAATTTAGGGCAGTATGTGCGCGAAATCGAACGGCTGCTGGCACCGCGGCCCATCCGCTTCCGGGGGCAGATGAACGGTGAACTGATGACACCGGATCAGATTCAGGAGGTGATCCACCATGACTAGTCTATTGAACACGCAGCGGCCTCCTGTTTTTTGTCCGGGATGCGGGCATGAACGCGTGGTGCACGCGCTGGATAAAGCCTTTATCGAGATGGGACTGGCCGCCCACGAAATTGTGATGGTTTCGGACATCGGCTGCTCCGGCCTTTTCGATACATTCTTCAACACGCACGCCTTTCACGGGCTTCACGGGCGGGCCTTGACCTATGCCACGGGCATCAAAATGGCCCGTCCCGATCTCACCGTGGTCGTCACCATGGGCGATGGCGGGCTGGGGATCGGCGGGGCCCATGTGCTGAGCACCTGCCGCCGCAACATCGACATCACATTGCTGGTGCTCAATAATTTCAACTACGGCATGACCGGCGGGCAATGCTCCTCGACCACGCCGGCCGATGCGCAGGTGGGTTCAGGCTTTTTAAATCGTTTGGAAAAACCCATTGACATCGGCCAGATCGCCGGCGCTGCCGGCGCCGGCTGGGTGGACCGGATTTCGGCTTATGCCGGCGATCTGACACCGAAAATACGGCAGGCCATTGACCACGACGGTTTTTCGCTGCTGGATATCTGGGGCATATGTCCCGGCCGCTACACCCGGCGCAACCGCATCACGCCCAAAAGCATCGCAGAACAGTTGTCCACCCTGCCAAAGCTGAACCACTTCGGGGAGCTGAATCAGCGCGAGGAATACGGCCGCGCCTATCGCACACAAGCCGCCGGGACCCCGTCCCCGGGGGAGCCTTCTGTAATCGAGATTCAGCATCAGGCGCCGCAGGCCGGGCGTCGGGAGGTGGTGATTTTAGGAAGCGCCGGTCAAAGGATTCTCACGGCCGGAGAGCTGATATGCATTGCTGGTGCCACGGCCGGCCTCTACGCCAGTCAGAAAAAGGATTATCCCATTACCGTGATGCGCGGCCATTCGGTCTGCGAACTGATTCTGTCCGACACACCCATCGACTACACCGGCATTCAGAGCCCGGATGTCGTCATCGCCCTGGCCCAGGAAGGCGTGGATCGGCGGCGCAAGCAGCTGGAGCGCCTTAAGCCCACCGCCCTGGTGATAAAGGCGGCGCCGGTGGCCCTGCCGCAGACCGCCGCCCGCATCGTTGCCATCGACTTCAAGACCCAGCGCTTCAAATCAACGGACTGGGCCGTTGCCGCCCTGGCGTGTCTGGCCGGGCGGAACGTCGTGTTGAACAGCGATATGCTGGACAGTGCGCTGGAGCACCGCTTCAAGGGAGAGGTGCTGCAGACGGTGCGTGCCGTGGCGGCCAAAGCCGGTGATATATATCCGGACAGCTTTGGTGAATAGCCGTCAGCCGTTCGCTGTTCCCTGTGAACGAAAACGTGCTCGTGCACGAAGAGCGGCCACACCACAGGCTGAAAATTTCGCCAAAATGGATTTCCAAAATTTGTAGGTGGGGTGCCCATTTTTCGCGTCCTGATCATCAAGTTGGGATAATCGAAATCGAAGAAACCAAGTCCCAGCAAACGAATGCACTGGACGTCCATTCTTAGCGATAGTGATCCTTGGCGATCAATTTAAAGTATCAAACCCTGATCTTAGAAAAAAAGGAGAAAGAACAATGACCGCCGACGAATGGACGATGCGCGACCGGGTGCGGGCCGTCATGGCCGGTGAGACACCGGATCGTCTTCCCTTTATCGATCGTATGGAGATCTGGTACAAAAGTCACCGGGCCGCCGGCACCCTGCCACCGGAATATGCATCGCTGTCATTGGATGAGGCCCACGCACAGGCCGGCATGGGGCGGCAGAAGTTTTCCATTCCTTATGCCCTGAAGCTGCACGGCGTGGAAATGCGCATTTTTTTTGAAAACGAAGAGATCTATCGCTGCACCGATCCCGAAGACCCGTATTTTCCGGCCCAGTATGCGCCGGTGCAGGTGCCGACGGATAAAGCCGGCAAGAGCCGGGTAGAATACCACACGCCGGTGGGCCGGGTCAGCGTATCTTACGAATACGCGGAAAGCATGATGCACCTCGGCGGGGTGGACCCTTATTTAACGGCGCATCTGATCCAGGCGCCGGCGGATTACAAAACGGTGTTCTATATTTTAGAACGGGCCGAGTTCGTACCCCGCTATGAGGCCTTTGCCGCCGAAGAAAAAGCGCTGGGCGGCAACGGTTTTCTGGTGCCCTGCATTCACCGCATTCCCTTCCAGCAGGCCCTGCTGGAATATCTGGGGGAGATGGCGCTTTTCAAGGCCCTCTATGACGACCGCAGCCGCCTGGAGGACCTGATTCGGCTGCTGGACGAACAAATGGAGATGATGCTGATGCAGCTGGCGGCTTCACCCTTTGGCTTTATCGAGTTCGGCGACAACCTGGACGGCATGATGACCAACCCCAATCTATTCAAGACCTATTGCCTGCCGCACTACCAGAAATACGCTGAAATCCTGCACGCCGCGGGCAAAAAAATGGGCAGCCACACCGACGGCAACCTAAAGCCGCTGGTGGACCTTATCCCGGAGTCGGGGCTCGATGTGTGCGAGTCCTTTTCACCGGCGCCTCTGACGGAATGCACATTTGAAGAAGCGTTCGCCAAGTGGGAAAATGGCCCGCTCATCTGGGGCGGCATTCCCTGCATTCTACTGGAGGAAAGAACCGCCCGGGCGGATTTTGAGGCCTTTGTGTCGCGTTTTCTGCAAACCGTGGGCGATCGGCCCATTATCGTGGGCGTGGGCGACATGGTACTGGACAATGATCTCATCGAGCGCGTGCGCTATGTCGCCGATGCGGTCGCCGTTCACTGAAACGTCGGCTTAATCGTCAACGGTCCCGACCGCACGGGTGCATGTTTCGTGAAACGTCAGCGGGGCGCCGCTGGATGCAATGCGCTGCAGAAAAATGCCCGGATCCAGGCATTCGGCCGCGATCACACCGGGATCGGCCTCGCCGGCGACGCACATTTTCGCCCCGATGACCGCCGGCAGGGCCACGCCGATGTCCATGGCGCCGAAGGTGTTGTAGATCCGCTGCTTCTCCGTCCTGTTCCAGTAAAAGGTGTACGGGGCGGTAACGGCATAGCGCAGGGACCGCCCGTCTTTTGTTCCGCTGACTTCCGCGGTCCAGATCTGATTCTGGACCACCGGTGCCGCCGCCCCCCCCGCATCCTCTTCCAGAAAGGCATTGCCCGGTGCCGGTGTCAGCTGCAGCAGAACGTCCCGCGGCGACACGGCCGTTCCCTTGACGGTGATCGGATCCGGGTTGCCGAAACCCATGCGGACAAAAGTCGCCGCCTGGGGATCGACCGGATATTTGTACTCGCACTCGCGAACGCCTTTGCCGATAAAATAGGGCAGGGTGATCTGCTCCTGATGCTGGTGGCGGGAGATCAGAATCGATCCTATTGGTTCCGGAAAGGTGTGAACCTCGGGCGCATCGAAAATGGGTCGGATGGCGTAGCGGCCGTCCGTGAATACGGCCGGTTCCACAGCAAAGCCCCACAGGGCTCGAAACGGGGACCAGCCGGGATTCCAGGCGCCGGGGACCTGATCCGGCGAGGGACGTGGACCTTCGCCGAATTTCATGCGGATGCTGTCGACCGTTTCCAGCTTGTCGCTCATATAGCGGACAAAAACGTTTATCAGGCCCGGTGTGCCGCCGCAGCCCACCAGCGCCGTGAGCCCGGCCTTTTTGAAATCTTCATCAAGCATGAGCGGCCGGCCCTGCATGATCTGTCCTAAAATATTGTCGCGGACACACAGGTCCATCATCTCCGGTTCACCGAAGGATGTGTCGACATAGTGCACACCGGTCTCCAATGCCGTGCGCATGATGTTTTCATTGAAAACCGGTAGAACGAGATTGATGATTACGTCCACGCCCCGAGCGGCGTTGCGCAGTGCCTCCGGGTCGCCGGCATTCAGCTCCATGACGGTGATTTTGGGGCTGTTGATCTTGGCTTCGACCCGTTTTAACAGCGCCGGATTTACGTCGCCTAAAATAATGGTTTCCACATCGGCATCCCTGGCCAGAATGGAAGCACAGGGTCCTCCCTGGGCGCCGGCGCCGACGATCAATACGGTTTTCATATGCTGGCCTCCTTTAGCGTTCCCATCATCCCTAAGCGGTTTCCCCGTACGATGCGCCGCCGATCTGTTTCAACAGATTAGGGTGATAGGTCCAGTATTCCTTCACTCATCGGGGTTTGCCTGCGAACGCTCGCTGCCGCTGCCGGCGGGCCACCAGCCGTAGCTGGCGCGCACGGTTTTGCGTAAAAGCGAGGTGTTGACCTGTAGAATGCCTTCAATTCTATGAATATCGCTGAGCAGCCGGTCCAGATCCTTGAGGGACTTTACGCTGAATTCGACAAAAAAATCAGCGGCGCCCACCGTGTGCACGATGTACCACAGGTCCGGGATGCGGTTGAGGGCGTCAATGACCTGATCCGTTTTCTTATGGTCGATGGTGATGGTGAAGTTGCCGATGACGTCAAAGCCCAATTGGTGGGGATTGCCGATGGCGGTGATGCTGACGAAACCTTTCTTGATCAGCCGGTTCAGCCGGTTGCGCACGGTTGATTCAGAAACGCCGGTTTTCTTGGCGATTTCCGTATTCGGAAGACGGCCGTTTCGCTGCAGCAGTCGAACAATCTTGGAATCGACAGGATCGATTGAAGGATGCATGTCGGACCTCATTTTTACAATGTCAACATCCAATGGATAGCAGCAAAAAGCGACTTTGGCAAGTGCCGAAATCGCAGAAAAAATCCTCAAAAATCGGATTGGGATGAATTAATCGCATTAATTTAGAAAAAACAACCGTTTGTCGAAAAATACTGAAATCAGAAAATATTGGATGCTTTTTTCTATATATCGCACTAAATTATTGTTTAGGTGCGAATAAAAAAATTATATATCCTTTTTCCAAAAAATAATATTGACATTCGCAACTCGATATGAATAATCTCAGAGTCGATTCAAATCTATGTTGCAATCTTGTTCCCTTGGGCCACGCCACATTTCAGGGTGCATTATTACACGCCGCGCAGTGAATGCGCTTGCCACAGAGCACTGTCCTAATGTAGAAAGGGGGTAAAGATGAAAATCTTGTCTCTGGGCGGAGCAGGGGCCGTCTGCGAACACACCACACGTGATCTGACTGAATTTTCCACCTTCAACGAAATTGTGATCGGTGACGCCAATGTCGCCGCGGCTGAAAAACTGGCGGCCGATATCGGCGACCATCGGCTGCGGGTGGTAAAGGTGGATGCCGAAGACGAAAAGGGGCTGATAACCCTTTTCAGGGATTTTGATGTTGTCCTCAACGGATTGCCGTTTAAATACGACATGGCGGTGACCCGGGCCTGCATCGAAGCCGGCGTCAGCGGTCTGGATGTGTCCACCGAGGAGGCGCAATGGGATCTTGATGCGGCGGCCAAGGAGAAAAATATCATCTTTATCCCCGGGGTGGGGGCGACACCGGGAATAACCAATGTCATGGCCCGGCGCGCGGCCGACCAGCTGGACACGGTCGAGGAGATTCAAATCAATTTTGCGGCCTTCCGCTGTTTTGCACCGGCCCCGGGGCTGTTGGTTACGTTTCTCTGGGAGTTCCACCCCCATATCGAATCAGAGCGGCTCTACTATCGGGACGGGGCGTTTCATGCGGTGGGTCCTTTCGAAGGCCTGAAAACGGTTCATTTTCCGGGCCCCATCGGCGATCAGGAGGTCTGCTACATTCCGCACCCTGAAACGCGTACCATGCCCAAAAGCCTGGGCGCCAAAGCGGTTTCCGTGCACGGCTGTTTCCCGCCGCACGCCATGCGCCTGGCCAAAGCCATGCTGGAGGCGGGCCTCTACAGTGAAGAAAAGATCACCGTGAAAGGCGTCGAGACGACACCGCTTGAACTGATGCACGAAATGCTGATTCAGCTGCCGCAGGGCAAGGAGAACCCGCTCTGGGCCTACGGCTTGGTGGTGGACGTCTTCGGCCGCCGCGGCGGACGCGATGTCAAGCTGTCGCTGTGGAACCGGCATCCGCCGCAGGAAAACTGGGGGGGCAAGGCCGCCTATTACAAGAACATCGGCATACCGCTCAGCATCGGGGCCCAGATGATCGCGGAAAAAAAGGTGTCGGGAACCGGTGTCCTGCCGCCGGAAACCGCCCTTGAAACGGATGTGTTCATTCGAGAGCTGGCCCGCCGCGGCATCGAGATTCACGAGCGCATCGAGGAATACCACAAACTGGAGATGTGACATGCAGGCGACGGCCCCCACACCCACACCGGATATTCTGCCGTTTACGTCCAGAGCCCGGTTGAGGCACTTAGCCGCGGAGGAACGCGAACGGCTCAAACAGGGAACGCTGCGCATTCTGGATGAAATCGGCGTGCGCATTCCCTCCAAGAAAGCCCTGTCGCTTTTTGCCGACCACGGCGCACGCGTCGACATGGACACGCAGACGGTGCGCATTCCATCTGATCTGGTTCACAAAGCCATGTCCACCGCGCCGCGGTCTTTTGTGCTGGCCGGGCGCGAAAAACGGTTGGATCTGCTCCTGGACGGGACGCGGTCCTATCTGTGCACCGAGGGCTGCGGGGTGCATGTCATCGACCCGGACACCCGACGGATGCGGGCTTCCTGCAAGACGGATGTCGCCCGCTCGGCCCGCATCGCCGACGCGCTGCCGCTGGTGGGGTTTTACTGGCCCATGGTGACCGCGCAGGACTGCGGCACCACGGCGCCCCTGCACGACTGCCACGCCGCTTTGAATAACACCCTGAAACACGTCCGCGGCGGCACCACCGTCCCGCCGTTTCTGGCCAAATATATCGTAGAAACCGCCGTGGTCGCGGCCGGGGATCGGGAACGCCTGCGCCGGCGGCCGCCGATCAATGCCAACATCTGCACCATATCACCGCTGGGCCACGACGCCAATGGACTCGAAGCGGCCCTGATGTACGCCGCGGCCGGAATCCCCGTCAGCTTCATGGCCATGCCCACCATGGGATCCACGGCCCCGGCGAGCGTTTACGGCGCCATGCTGGTCGGCGATGCCGAAGTGATCAGCGGCATGGTGATGATCCAGCTGGCTTTTCCCGGGGCACCGGTGTTTCACTCGGTGCTGGTCTCCATGATGGATCCCCGCACCGGCGGCTATATCGCCGAACACACCCAGCCGGTCAAACTGCTGGCCACCGAGCTCGGCCACGCCTGGCGTGTTCCCAGCCTGGGAGGCGGGGGGGTGGCCACCGATGCCGTGGAAAACGGCTGGCAGTCCGGCGTCGAAGGCGGGCTGGGTTCCCTTTTCATCGGGCTCAGCGGAGCCGAAATCTGCGGCCATCTGGGTCTGACGGCCGGGGCCATGATTCTGTCGCCGGAAAAGATGATTCTGGACCATGAATTGTGCCTGATGGCCTATGAGCTGATGAAAGGGGTTGACTTCGATGCTGCGGGCATGGCGTTGGATGTCATTCGCGACGTCGGTCCGGGCGGACATTTCCTGATGGAGCGGCACACCGTGGAACACGTGCGCGATTTCAGGATTTCAAAGCTGCTGCACCGCAGAGACGAAGAGGATGCACCTCTTGAACCGCGGCAGCTGGCCCGGGAGGTCTATCAACAAATCGATCAAGGGCATTTTCCTGCTCCGCTTCCGCCGGCGGTTGTCCGCGAAATGGGCCGTATTCTCTCAGCGGCGGATCAAGAAGCCCAAAAGCGGCGCTGATGCCGCTTCCTGTTTGCAGCCGAGCGGTTGCAGATGATGCCAACCACAATCAAAAAAGGAGGAAACCATGACGAGAACACCATTTTTCAGATGCCTGTGGATCCATTTGCTCATTGGTCTGTTCGTTGTTACCCTGGCGCCCATGAGTGGCCTTGACAACGCTCTGGCCGAACGCGATCATATCGTCGTGCAGACCTGGGGCGGCAAATTGGGAGAAGCCCAGCAGAAGGCCTTTTTTGACCCCTTTGCCGCCGAAACGGGTATTAAGGTCATCGGCGTGGAGGCCGGGGTTTCCGTGGGCGGTAAACTGGCGGCCATGCAGCGCAGCAACAACATCGAATGGGACATCACCACCGGCGAGTACCAGTCCTACAATCAGAAATACTACGACAACGGTTTCTTTACCGAAATCGATTACAGCGTGGTCACCGACACCCAGAACCTGGTCGCCGGATCCACCCAAAAGTGGGGTGTGGCCCAATACCTGGAAGGCGTATGCCTGGTTTACAACACCAAAGTGTTCCCCGAGGGCCGGCAGCCCAAGAGTTATGCCGATTTCTTTGATGTGGAAAAATTTCCGGGCCCGCGCGCCATGCACAACTGGGGGGGGCCGTCGGACAACCTGGCCATTGCCCTGATGGCCGACGGGGTGGCGCCCGATGATGTCATGCCCATTGATTTCGACCGGGCGTTTAAGATGATGGACAAAATCAAGCCCCACGTCAAGGTCTGGTACACCTCCGGTGCCCAGCTGGTGCAGGCGCTGCTGGATGAGGAGGTGGTCATGGCCATTTCCACCGACGGCCGGGCCAAATCCGCGATTTCCATGGGCGCTCCCATCAAAATCGTGTGGAACCAGAGCTTCTATTATCTGGCCTACAACACGGTGGTGAAAAACTCCCCCATGACGGCGGCGGCCATGAAGCTGCTCAATTTCTGCAACCGCCCCGAACAGCAGGCCGTTTTCACCCAGGTCATCGGCTACACCGGCGCTAATAAAAAAGCCGTGCAGTACCTGCCGGAATCACTCCAAAAAGAACAGTCGACGCACCCCGCCAACATCGACCGGGTGTTCAACTTCATGATGATCAAGAATGCAGAGTGGGCGGTAGACAACATCGAAATGATCGACGAAAAGTGGAACAGCTGGATTGCCAGGTAGCATGGGCCGGGCAACCGGATAAAGAAATCAAGCGTTCGGGGGGGCTGATTGCAGGCCTCCTGAACGCTTGCAGACGGTGGAAAAGGCGACCATGAAACTGTTTGAAAGAGAATCGATCAATCATTACTCCATGCTGCAGTCGCTTTTGCTGGCGGGACCTTTGCTGCTGCTGCTGGGGATATTTTATCTCTATCCGCTGCTGTCGCTGTTTCCGGAAAGCCTCATGAAGGAAGGTCATTTTTCATGGGAGCACTATCAGCATTTTTTCAGGGAACCTTTGTATCCCTTTATACTGCTGCGCACGATCCGCATTGCCGTTTATGTCACGGTGATCTGCTTTTTGCTGGGGTACCCGGTGGCCTACTTTCTGGCCAATATCCGCCGTCAACAGTTGGCGACTTTGCTGATGATCTGCGTGCTGCTGCCGTTTTTTACCAGCATTCTGGTGCGGTCCTACGCCTGGATCGTCATTTTTCAAACCAAGGGGCTGATCAACAACCTGTTGATCAGCCTGGGACTGATTGAAAATCCCCTGAGCATTTTGTACACGGAAACCGCCGTGATCATCGGCATGGTGCATATCATGATGCCGTTCATGATTCTTCCCATCTACAGTGTGCTCAAGAACCTGGACCGCAATCTGCTGCGCGCGGCGCGCAATCTCGGCGCCAGCGCCGCAAAGGCCTTTATCAAGGTGACCTTTCCGCTGAGTCTGCCGGGCGTGGGCGCCGGCGTCATGTTCACCTTTATTCTGTCGCTGGGGTTTTTCATTACGCCCGCTCTGTTGGGAGGACCCAAAACCCTGATGATCTCAACGCTGATTGAACAGCAGATCAACCGGCTGTTGAACTGGGATTTTGCCGGCGCCATATCGGTCGTCCTTCTTCTGACGACGATTGTGGTGGTGGCGATATTTGACAAAATCGTGGGCCTGGACAAGATATACAAAGAGTAAAAAATGAATTACGAAAAAAACCTCAGTATCGGTAAAGTGCTGCTGGGCATCCTGACCACATCCATTTTTGTTTTTCTGGTCATTCCCACCATTCTGGCCGTGCCCATGTCCTTTACCGAAACCCGATATCTGGCCTTTCCGCCCGAAGGCTTTTCCATGCAGTGGCACCAGCAGTTTTTTACGGACCGCAGATGGATCGAACCCACCATTTTCAGCCTGAAGCTGGCGTCCATCACCACGGTGGTGTGTCTTGTCATCGGGACCATGGCCTCTCTGGCGCTGGTGCGGGGGGTCCTGCCGGGCAAAAGGGTGCTGCACCTGTTTTTTCTGTCGCCGATGATGGTGCCGCTGATCGTGACGGCCTTTGCGGTTTACGGCATGTTCGCCAACTTCCGGCTGATCGGCACGCTGACCGGCATGGTGGTCGCGCATACCATTATCGGCGTACCCTATGCCATCCTGGTGATCACGGCCAACCTGTACCGCTTCGACACGACGCTGGAGCTGGCCGCCCGCAACCTGGGGGCCAGTGCCTTCAAAACCTTCATGCACGTCACGTTCCCGCTGATCAAGCCGGGCATCATCGCCGCCGGCGTGTTCTGCTTCATCGAATCGCTGGATGAGCTGGTGCTGGTACTGTTTCTGATCGGCACCACCAAACTGACGCTGCCGCTGCGCATGTTTTCTGAAATCGAATTCCGCATCACCCCGACGGTGGCGGCGGCCTCGACCGTTTTTATCATAGCGGCGATCGGCACCATTATCGCCCTTTCATTTATTGAACGCAAAGAGAAGAAAATTGGCCTCAAGGAGTAGTTCCGTATGCAAGCGCCGACAAAAGATCCTATTCTGCGATTGATCAACCTGGAAAAAACGTTTGGCGACGTGGTTGCCGTAGCCGATGTTTCCCTGGACATCGGTGACGGCGAATTTTTGACCCTTCTGGGTCCCAGCGGCTCCGGCAAAACGACGATTCTGAACATGATCGCCGGCTTTGAGTTCCCTACCAGCGGCGATGTCATTCTGCAGGGCCAGTCCATCAACGCACTGCTGCCGGAAAAGCGCAATATCGGGCTTGTGTTTCAGAACTACGCCTTGTTTCCGCACATGACGGTCTTCGAAAATATCGCCTTTCCGCTGAAAATGCGCAAATTTCCAAAAGAGGACATTCAGCGCAAGGTCAAGCAGGCGCTGGAGCTGGTCCAGTTAAGCGGCTATGAAACGCGTTTCCCCAAACAGCTCAGCGGGGGGCAGCAGCAGCGCATCGCCGTGGCCCGTGCGCTTGTTTTTGATGCGCCGCTTTTGCTGTTCGACGAACCGCTGGGCGCACTGGACAAGAAACTGAGAGAACACATGCAGCTGGAACTTAAGGAGATCCACACGCAGCTCAAACGGACCATGATTTATGTCACCCATGACCAGGAAGAAGCCTTGGTCATGTCGGACCGCATCGTGGTCATGAACCACGGCCGGTTTGAACAGGTGGGAAACCCGGACGAACTTTACGAAAAACCGGCCAATTCCTTTGTCGCCAGCTTCATCGGTGAGTCCAATTTCATCGAGGGGACCGTGGCGGCGCATGATCAGCGCCTGACGATTGAGATTGAAGGAGGGGAGACCATTTCTTTCAAGTGGAGCGAACGCATCCAAAAAGGGGAAGCCGTCAAATTCTGCCTGCGCCCGGAAAAAATATTTTTTGTCGCGGATGACGACCCCGGCGGCAGCGTTCACGGGGTGATACGGGATGTGATTTACGTCGGTGAGACCAAACGCTACGCCATTGACGTCGGCCGCAGCAAAACCATTTTCATGCGTCAGATGAGCACACGCATCGGGCAGGGCCGGCAAAAGGGTGAAAAGGTCCACATCGGTTGGCACGAGGAAAGCCTGCGGAGACTGTCGGAATGAACTGCGCACCGCTGAAAAAAGCAGATGTTTCCGCCATTCACGGTGAAAGCCTGAGGCTTTTGTCGGAAACAGGGCTGGCGGTTTACAGCCCCCGCGCCGTTGATGTTTTTAAAAAGGCCGGCGCCGAGGTGGACGATGTCCGGCAGGTCCCAAGGGTGCGTCTTCCTGAAAACATGGTGGCGGAAGCCCTGCAGAAGGCGCCCGAAGCATACACGATCTGCGGACGGGACAGGAAATACGACATAACTTTTGAACGCGGAAAACCGCCGCTGTTCGGTCCCAGCGGGGTTCCCCACCTGATATGGGATGAGAAAACAGGCCGGCGCAGAAACGCACGCTTGAGAGATTACATCGACTTTGTCAAACTACTGAACGGCCTGTCGCAGGTTGACTTTATTTCCTCTCCCTGCACCTTTACGGATGTGCCGGAACCATTGCTGGACCTGGCGACCTTTTTTTACCTGGCCGATACCGCGCAAAAACCTTTTTCGGTGGATTTTTCGGGAGAGGCCGGCTTCCGGGAAACGATCCAAATGGTTGCGCTGCTGAAATCCCGGGTCTATGCAGATAAGCCCTTTGTTCAGTTTGGTTTCTGCCCGGTCATCAGCCCGCTGCGTCTGGACCGCATGGGTACGGGGCAGCTCATCGAAGCCGTGCAGGCCGGCATCCCCGTGGCCCCGGTCACCATGGCGCAAACCGGGGTCAACGCACCGGCAACACTGGCCGGCGCGCTGACCCTCATGAACACTGAAATGTTGTCGCTGGTGGTGCTCACCCAGTGCGCCAAACCCGGCGCCCCCATTCTTTACGGCACCATTCCCGGCACCACCAATTTCAGAAGTGCGGAAATGTTGACCGCCTCCCCGGAGCTGTCGCTGCTGAATGCCGGCGCCACCCAGATGGCGGCCCATTACCATCTGCCGAACTGGGCCACCGCCGGTCGTACAGATGCCAAAACCCTCGACATCCAGGCCGGCTACGAACAGGCGTTTTCCGTCCCGCTCGTCGCTCTTTCCGGAGCGACTTATATCAGCGCCGTTGGTGGTTTTTTGCAGTCTGTCAACGTGCTGGCACCCGAAAAATTCGTTATCGACGATGAAATCGTGGGCATGACCCGGCGCGTGCTGGCGGGCATCAACGCCGACAAAGCGCATCGCGCCGCCGATATGATCGCCCGCATCGGACCGGGGGGCGATTATCTGGGCGAAGCGCACACGGTGCGCCACATGCGCTCGGAATACTATCAGCCGTGGATCACCGAGAATTCATACTGGGAAGCCTGGCAATCCGGCGAACGTCCCAGCGCACTGGAACGCGCCCGTGAAAGAGCGGCCGACATCGTCGGCGCACACAACGTCCCGCATCTTTCGCCGGATGTGGTTCGGGAACTTATGGAAGTCGTGCCCGCGCTGAACGAGATTATAGGATAGTGACCGCACCGGCTGCATCTTTTCAAGCGCATCGTCTCAACTTCACCTGCTATGTAGGCATGTTCGTCATGGGATCCCTGACAGGGGCCGTAGGGCCGCTGGTGGTGGCCATGACGCGGTTTTTCGAGCTCCCCCTGTCCCGCGCGGCCCTGCCGGTGGTGTTTGACACCGCCGGCTATTTTGCGGGTACCCTGCTGACGTCATTCTTCTGGCGGCTGGACCTTGCCCGCCTCATTTTGTCGCTTTCCTCGCTTTTCCTGGTCGTGACCTTGACGGGCATTGTAGGGCTTCACCAGCATTTTGCACTGCTGCTGGGGTTGCTGTTCGTGCTGGGTCTGATGTCCGGGTTTTTCAGCGTGGGCATCGACGCTCTGTTTTCAGAGATCTACCATCGTCAACGCGCCCGATTTTTGACCCTGTCCCATTTGTTCTTCGGCATCGGGGCCTTTTCCGGCCCGCTGGTGGTGGTGGCGGTGATGTCGCTGAGCGACGGCGCGTGGCACCTGTTTTATCTGGTTATGGGCCTGCTGTCGCTGCCGCTGGCCTGGAACTTTCCGCGGATCCGGGACCGCCGCCTGTGGCGGTCTGGATCTGACACCGGCCGGCGCGAGCGACCGCGGCGCATCCGCGAGCCGATGGGTTCAATGCCTTTCTGGTTTTTCATGGCCATTATGTTCCTGGTGCTGGGGATGGAGGTCACCTTTATTTCCTGGACGCCGCTTTATCTGACCGAGGTGCGCCGCATCCCGGAAACCATCGCCAGCTATTGCATTTCCATCTTCTGGCTGGCCTTGATTTTCGGTCGCATGGTGTTTTACCGCTTCTCGGCACGCATCCATCTGACTGCGACGCTGACCGGCGGCAGCCTGGGCACGGCGCTGTTCATGGGATGTGTTTTCGTTCCCCGGGACCGGGTGCTGCCGATGGTGTTCGCGGCCGCCGCCGGGTTGTTGTACTCTGCGCTGTACCCGAATGTGCTGGCGGCCGGGGCCGGATTTTATCCGCGTCAGGTGGGCTTCGTGACCGGCGCCGTAAGCACGAGCGGTGCGGTGGGTTGCATTTTCTTTCCGTGGGTCATGGGACCGATAACCGAATGGGTGGGTCTTATGAACAGCGTGTACATGATTCCCGTCATGGGGCTGGTGATGGCGGCAGCGACCGTACCGCTGTACTTTTTCAATATGACGAAAGGAGACGTACAATGAAGATTGCGATTATCGGCGGCGCCGGCGCCATGGCGCGCACGACCGTCCGGGATTTGTCCGAAAACCAAAATGTTGCGGCCATTCTGGTCGCGGATTATCATGAACAAAAGGCAAGGGCGTATGCGGAAAGCTTCAACGACCCGCGCATCAAAGGCTGCTTGGTGGATGCCACGCAAGTGGACGCCACCGCCGAATTGATAAAGGATTACGATGCCGTGATCAATTCGGCGCAGCACTATGTAAACCTCGATGTGATGCGGGCGTGCCTTGCGGCGGGGGTGCACTATCTTGACCTTGGCGGTCTATTTTACTACACGCGGAAACAGTTGACGCTTTTCGACGAATTCAAGACAGCGGGCATATCGGCCATCCTTGGCATGGGTGCGGCACCGGGCATCACCAATGTGCTGAGCCGCTATGCCTACGACCGGCTGGACACGGTGGAAACAGTGCGTTTTTTTGACACCGGCGTTGATTTCACGGACATGCAGGGAGTCGATGTGTTTGCACCACCGTATTCCATCCGCACGATCATGGAGGAGTATGGCGAGAACTCGGAACAGTTCATCGACGGGCGATATCAGGTCGTGCCGCCCCTGTCCGGCGAAATGATGGTCGATTTTCCGGAGCCCATTGGCCGCTGCAAGTGTATTCATACGCTGCACTCGGAGCCGGCCACAGTTCCGGAATCCTTCAAGGACAAGGGCGTGCAGGAAGTCACCTGGCGTTTGAGCCTGCCGCCGGCCTTTGAACAGAAGGCCCAATTTCTGGCGGCCATCGGATTTGCGGAAAAGACGCCCATCGAAGCGGGCGGCGGCAGCATTGCTCCCATGGACTACCTGGCGGCGGTGGTGGAAAAACACGTGTCGGAAAAACTGGCCGGTATCGAACTTGCGGTGGATGATATGGAATGTATTCGGGCCCAGGTGGGCGGCATCAAAGACGGCCGGCGGGTCGAATACACCGTGGACTGCATCGGTCGGTCTCACAGCCGCTGGCGTTGTGCCGTCGGAGATGTCGCCACCGGCACGCCCCCGGCCATTGTTGCGCCCATGCAGGCGGCCGGGGAGATAGCGGCCGGGGTTTGGGGGCCGGAGCAGGTGGTGAATCCCGAACGTTTGTTTGCCGAATTGGCCAAACGTGAGATGGAATTGCATGTGACCGTAAAGGAGCAAATCGCATAAATTTTCATGCGGCGGGGGATGACAATACGGCTTTGCACCAGATGATGTGATGGCACCAGCGGGTTGTTTTTCCGGACAGGCATGAAAATTTATGATAAAACTGGAATAATGGGTTAGCAAAGAAAAACAGGCCGTTGCTGTCGGCGGATGGAACGTCCTGCGGTATCAGGAAATTATGTGATGATCAGGAAAGCCAATTGCCGGCGGGCGTTGCTTGCGGAAGCGGTTGAAGCCCTTCGCAGGGATAAGCGGGATCTGCTTTCCTATGTTGAAGATATCTGCGACTTCATTGAGGCCGGGGAAAGCGGTATTCATGCCTTGTTGCCCGAAAGCGGCCGCCGCGGACGTCTGCTGCGGGAAGCGGCCGCCCTTGCGCAGCGGTTTCCGGATCCGCGGCGGCGGCCGGTGCTGTTCGGCGCCTTGACGGCCGTCAAGGATATTTTCCACGTTCAGGGATTTGAGACGCAGGCCGGTTCCCGGCTGCCGCCGACACGACTGCAAGGACCGGAAGCACTGGTGGTAAAGTGCCTGCGGCAGGCCGGCGCCCTGGTTCTGGGAAAATCGGTCACTACGGAATTCGCCTTTTTTGAACCGGGCCCGACGCGCAATCCGCATCATTTGGACCACACACCGGGTGGATCCAGCAGCGGTTCGGCCGCCGCCGTGGCGGCGGGCTACTGCCCGCTCGCCCTGGGTACCCAAACCATCGGGTCGATCATTCGGCCGGCGGCTTACTGCGGGATTGTCGGCTTCAAGCCGAGCTTTTACCGCATCTCTGCGGACGGACTCATCTATTTTTCCAGATCCATGGATCACGTCGGCTTTTTTACCCAGGATGTCCAGGGGGCAGGGTTGGCGGCAGCTGTTTTATGCCAGGCCTGGCGGCCGGTGACGCAACCCGGGCGGCCGCCGAGGCTGGGCGTTCCGGAAGGGCCCTATCTTGCGCAGACCGATGCGCAAGGACTGCAGGCCTTTGAAAAACAGCTGTCGTGTCTTGAAGAAGCGGGCTGCCGGATCAAGCGCGTCCCCTGTTTGGCGGACATCGCCGCCATCAACACACGTCACCGGCAGCTGGTGTTTGCGGAATTTGCACGTGAACATCGGCATCTGTACGCCGCATATGCCTCCCTGTACCGGCCGCGAACCCGGGAAATCATCGAAATCGGAAAAACCGTCGACCGCAAAACCCGGTTGCGGGCAATCGAAGCGGCCGGACGGCTGCGAGCGTCACTGGAAGCACTGCAGCGGCGCCACCATATCGATCTGTGGCTGTCTCCGCCGGCGCCGGGTCCGGCCCCGCAGGGTCTTTCCTCGACCGGCCGTCCGGACATGAATCTGCCGTGGACGCATGCCGGTCTGCCGACGATAACGCTGCCGGCCGGCTTTTTTAAAAACGGCTTGCCGGCGGGACTGCAGATCGCGGCCCCTTTCGGTGCGGACGAACGCCTGCTGGCCTGGAGCCGGCGCATCGCACCGATGCTGGGTCAGAGCGGTTAGCGATTCGCCGTTTGGCTATACCCCGGGAACGTGCGCGTGCAGGGCTGTTTGGTTTTGTTTCTTCATTCCGGCATACGCCGGAATCCAGAGAAAGGGATGGCCCGGGGTTTAGGATCTTGGTCGATGGCTGCGATGGAAATATACAAAAAATACCGAGCACGAGCACGTGTACGTTCACGTGTACGTTTACGAAAGACGATCAGGGCGGGATAAATGAAGCAGCCGGTTTTACTGGATTCCGGCGTGCGCCGGAATGACGATCCAGGGAACAGTTAACATCATTCATTGTTTTTTATAAAAAAGATAAATTTTCATGCCCCGTTTGTTAAGGAGAACTCCCATCGCGCAACAGCAAACGCCGACTCCTGTTCAGCTGTCGGCGACCGGCATGAAAATTTGGCATGAAAATTTCGAAGTTTCACACAAGCGGGGGCCGCCGGCCCGTCTACGCTCTGCGAGCTGCGCCGCGGCAGGCTGCGGAGCACCCGGATTGATCAGAAAAGAAACTCCAAATCGAAATCGAAATCGGGATCG
>Ga0180434_10001277_pt1 | contig 36462 bp, 39 predicted proteins | sample SS_ome_7_FD_132453 | JGI IMG/M metagenome (GOLD analysis project Ga0180434, IMG submission 132453) | Hypersaline lake sediment archaeal communities from the Salton Sea, California, USA - SS_1_D_2 metaG | ecosystem: Environmental > Aquatic > Non-marine Saline and Alkaline > Hypersaline >... | reverse complement strand
GGCCACCCTTCCGACGGTCTCGATGTTCTCGACGGCCGCAACCATCGCACCCGACCCGCGGATGCCGAACAACTCAAGGGCCTCGGTCGCGCTCATGCCGGCTTTCTTCAGTTCTCCGAACAGGACCGTCGGGGTCTTCAGTTTGCCGGATGCATCCAGAGCCGATACACCCATGGCCGCAAGTGACTTGGACGCTTTAGTCTCCGAATTTGTCAATTGCGTGAAGGCAGACAGGAGGCCAGTCACCCCACCCACACCCACATCCTTGAATGTGCCTATGAGTGCAGACCCTTCCTCGAGAGATATCCCCAATTGGTCCATGATCTGACCCATCTGAACAAGTTGCCCGGACACTTCGGCCGCTGGTGCCCCGGTTTCCCTAAATGTGTTCATGAGCACATCCACGACGCGCCCGCTCTCCTCGGTTGTAAGGTTCCAAGCAGACATGATATCTTCGACGTTGGATGTTGTCATGGCTAGATCATCACCGGTCGCGGCCGCCAGGTTCATCGCATCCTTGACGATCGTCAGGGTTCCCTCGAGGCCGCGCCCCTCGTCCGCAATGGCCTTGAATGCATCGGCAGCCTGTTGTGAGGTATAGATCCCGTTGAGGGTCTCATCTGCGAGGTTCTTAATCTCGTTCTTGAGGCCTTCGGCTTCTGTGTTGGTTAGACCCATCGCGATGGCCGATCGCGTCATGGCCTGATCAAACGAAAACGCTCTGCCAGTGAAATCATTGACCATTGTGGCCGCCTGAGTAATGGACTCCTTGATGACCAGGAATTGGGCGCCGGCCTCAGTCGCCGTCGATGCCAGCCCTTTTAGAGAGAAACCCGCCTTGTCGATGCCCTGGCTGGCCTCGTCCTTCAGGGACAGCAATATCCCGAGCATTGTGTTCGTGTTAACCACTTCGTCTCAACTCCTTCCGGAGCTTGTCCATTTCGAGTTCCTGGCTCAGGTCCAGGGACTTTCGCGTCTTTTCGATCTGCCTGCCGACGGAAATCCCGGATGTGTCTCCTTTGGCCAGTCTCGCTTCCTCGAGAGCCCAGGTCGTCAGATCCATGTTCGCCATCAGGCGCTCTGGACCCCACCATCTTCTCTCATGCGGGTCGATTATATCCAGTGGCAGGATGTGATATTCATGCCCGAGGGCTGCCGCCGCCCTCATCATTGGATGTGTCAGGAAAGGACTGGGACGCTTCGTCCCTCACCCCAGTCGTCCTTTTAATGATCTCCATGACCAGGTGCCACTGGTCATCCTTATGGAGCATGTTTACCTTCAGGCAGTCCTGCATATCATCACGTGATGCAACGAGCTTTGGCGACTTCACGAACCTCGGCAGGAAGGCATCAGAGACCGTCCGGAGCCTCGTTATCATCTTCATCCCGAGCGCCGCCTTTGCGGTATCATCACCCGCCTCGAGGGTGTCGATATCGATCTCCAGAAGATCGAAGATGTCGAGCGCCTCCAGGAGCCCGATCTTGTAGACTTCGAAGGTGGCGCCGGTCGGAACGGTTATTTCATAGGTGTCGCGTCTCTTGTCGTAGTCCTTGATTTTCTCAAGATATTCTTTTTTTGTTGAAGCCATACTGCTTCCCCCTTGTCATTAATACCCAAGATGGGCATGACCGTGATGTGGGGAGGGCCGGGGGAGAATCTGCCAGAACCCGGCCTCGGGGACATTAACGCATTCCCCACGGGTCCCCATGCGTTCCGGAGGTGGAAAGAGCATCAGTATGATGCTGACAGGTTCACGAGCTCGAGTGTGAACAGGTTCCCGGTTGTCGGGACATAGGCCTCGTATTCGACGTTTTCAACGGTCCTGTCCTGCCTCGAAACGTTGGCCTTATGCGTCTTGTAGATGCACTCTTTGAGCTCGGCATTGAACTGGTAGTTCGTGCCATCACCGGCGTCTACGCCACTGTCTATGTCACAGTCCAGTTGGACCTTCTTTGGAGCAGTCTGTGGACTTGTCTGGGCCCCGTCGCCTCCGAGGAAACGCTTGTATTCCGTGAGGCTGTCGAACAACATGTCCATCGCGCCCGACACCTTGAGGCCCTGGATTGGCGCGGACCCGAGGAACTGCGACCCAAGGATGTAATCGTCATTGTAGAACATGTTCTCGATCTCCACGGTCAGGTTCTTGACGATGGTCGATCCCACGGTCGCGATCTTCGCAGTCGCCTGGTGGAAAACGAACGGGTCGAGTGTCGAGAATGACGGCGAGCCGAGGGCATCCAGGTTGATGGTTTTGGCGACCCCCGAGACATCCACGAGGACCTTTTTCTTGGCCTCGAAACTGAACTTGGCCTTCTGCACGGCATATCCCGGGTAGGTCTTCTGGCCAGCGGTCACGCCAGTCACGACCGCCATTGTCAGGTAGGTCGGCGTCGTCCCTGGAATGTAGGTATGCTTGTAGGTCGACCCGGCCACGACAGCCGAAGACAGGCCCATGCATGCGGCCTTCATGACGAGCCCCATGTTGTCGGGCTCGAGGTAGGCCTTGAAACCGCCTTTCGCTGCGAATGGCCCTGCGACGGGCTTGTTTGGGCCCCGCTGTCCCATCTCCTCTTCGGCCAGTATGCCCATATCTTCGGACATGTTCTCGTCGATGGCGCTAATCCATGATGTCGGTGCGACATCCTCCCCATATGATGTCTCCTTTCCTATCCCGATTGCCCTGGTTGCCATCAGGCATCACCATCCTTCTTCTTTACTTTCTTTACCGACGACTTCTTCGTTTCATCGGCCTTCTTTTCCGGTTCCCCGGGCACCACCGTTGTTACCTGCCGGTGAGCGTCACGCCTCATCTTCCATGCAGACATTTCATTTGATGCAGGTCCATTCTCCGCGGTCAGGGTCCTGATGACATCCTGAATGATCTTCATCCGCGTTTTACGGTCTTTGGCTTCCTTCAACAGGTGCAAGACCTCGACCCCTTCCGCCTGGTCAATCGCGACATACATCGGATCATTGGCATAGAGATCCTCGAAGAGGGCTGGAGCCTCAAATGGGACGCCCCTCTCAACGGCTTTCTTATGCTCGACCTTGAAGACCTGGTTCGCGGCCCCAATCCATACATACATCTGTGACATGTCATGCCTCCTTACATGGCCCCCGTCTTCTCGTAGAGGACCTCCATGAGTATGAAATGCAGGGTCATCTCGCCCCGTCCGACGGGCGGGCCCTGTTGGAACGTCGGGACCCCCATGAAGTTCCCGCCGTTCGTGAGCGTCATGTTGACATCAGCATAAAGTTCAGCCTCAATCTCCTCGGCGATATCGAGGAGCCATTGCTGGTCCGTCTTGGGGTCATGGCCAACCTTGAAGATGATGATCTGGAAGGATATCTGGCCGTCCTGCTTCGCAGCACTCAGCGTCAAAGGCGACGATGGCCCCGAAAGGAACGATATGAAGATCCCCTGCGTGAATTGAACCGAGAATAGTTGGGCAAAAGTCCTTGTCCCATATTCGATAGCACTGTTCGGGAGGGTCGCCAGTTTAGTCTTGATCGATGCCTGGAGGATTGCGACTATGTCGAGGGCCATCTGCTTCCGGCCGAACTCTCCGCTCACGACACTTCACCCCCTATATATTGCGTCATCTTCGATTTGATGATGGCCGGCGCCCGCGCCTCAAGCTTCGCGAAGGCGGTCTCATGCGTGTGCGTTCCTGGGAAGTGCTTCCACCCACCATAGAGCCATCGGGCCCAATACACCGAGGGGCCGATCTCGTAACCGTCCGGAATTTCATGTGCGTCGATGGAAGTTCTTGTCCTACCTGTTATCTGGTTATGGTCCGATGTCGTCTGGGCCACCATTAGTCCGCGCCCCTCGAGGGCCAGTATGCCGAGCAGATCCTTCCGGAATCTGGGTATGTCCTCGTTCTTGAGGCATCTGAACATTGCCTCGACTTCGGTTGCATCCACTTGGACACCATCGGTCATAGATCCTCGTCCTCTGCGTATATGTTGAACTTGACCTTCGACTTCGAATGCCGGAACAGGGACCCGCGCTTCTTAGGGGTCTTCCCTTTGTGATATGTTGCGATATAATCTCGGAGCATCTCCTCCCCGCGCTCCCGGAGGATGTGCTTCTTGACACGCTCACCCTCGGTGGGGATCGTTTTTTCCTCCTTGAAGAGCCCGCCGGCGATGTTCGCCTCGATCTCCTTGATGAGATTGGTAATGTCGCCACCCGTCAATGGTGTTGTTGTTACACCGTCGAGGGACATGTTCATCGTGTTATATGCCTGGTCAAGACAGGCCTGTAATTGCGTGTTGAAGGCAGTTTCTGTATAATCGATGTTGGTAACCCTTTTTATCAAGGTCAGGTCATTCAGATTATAGTTCGTCATCTTATCCTCCGACCAGGGGCACAAGATAATTGGCGGTCACACCGCCAGTGGCTATCATCGCGATTAATATCACAGCCCTGAGAAGGGTCCTGGCTGAGAGATGGAACCTGCCAGTGGCGCCCTCCTCGTTTCCCGGGTTATTGGCATTGGAGATCCCTGGGTTTGCACCAGGACTGTCCGTAGCAAGATGGGCCTTGTCATAGGGGGTCGAGCAATGAGTCTTGAGCCGCCTCTCCGTATCCTTCTGGGCAACCCTGATATCCTCGACGGCCAGGGCCGTGAGGGCCAGGATCTTGGAAGGCTTCTTCTGAGCGGCGCTATAATATCTCTCCCATCGCTCGTCTTCCTCGAGCAGGCTGAGCACCTCGTCTTCGGGCATTCTCGTAGACCTCCATGGTGTAAGAAAAAAAAGGGGGGAAGGGGTAATCCTTAAAGGATTGGCCCCTCCTACTTGTCGTCCTTCTCTTTCTTGTTCGTCTTCGGGAGGGGTTTCTGCCTCGGCAATGCGTCCTGGACCTCTCCGAGGAGGGCGGTCCTGCCCAGGCTCTCATAGCCTCTCAGACCCATCCTCTTCGCCAAATCAGCGAGCTCATCCTTGGTCCAGTTCTTCACCTCAGCCTTTGTTGGCATATCCAGTTCCTCGATCTCTTCCTTGACCTCGTCAATCTTCACGGGAAGAATGTCGGCGTTGGGGCCACGGTTGAGTTCGAGTAGGCGCTCCACCCCACCGTCTGGGATCTCGTGCTCTGGATGTGCCCGGTCGAAGATGTAGGTCTCAAGCCCCGTCTTGGTCTCGCAGCGAAGGGCGTATGACAGATCCCTCTTCTTCGGGTTGAGTCTAAACTTCACGGTCATCCTCTCCGTTCAGGCTCCCGTGACTGTCCCCACGCCGTTGGCTTGGAAGATGATGGGGACGCAGCGTTCGTAGACTTTCCCGAATATGACATGGTTCTTGTCCATGTCATAGAATTCGACCGTGATGTCCTCCGGCATGGCCAAGACGGCCACGTCTTGGCCTGTCTGGACGACCACGGCTGTTCCGTGGGGAATGCTCGGATCTGCCTCGACATCGGAGATGAGGCTGGCTTTGATGAGTTCGAGGTAGCTGATGCCAGCACCTCCGGCCTTCACCTCGCGCTTCCGGAGCTCCGCCAGGTTCGTGGGCTCGACCCTCATCTTGTACGGGCCCATGAAGCCGTCGGCTTCCATTAGCCCGATAAGGGTATTGATGTCCTCATAGGGATCGCCGGCACCGGGGGCACCCGACCATGCAGCCGCAGCGGCCGTGGTGTTTCCCTTCCCGGCAATGAGCCCGTTGATGGCGGGCAGTGTGCAGCCGTTGTAGATCATGTCGTTCTCGCCTTCGGCCACGCGCCGTGTGGCGCTCCTGGCGTTCCTAGTCTTGGCATCGTTCTTGGCCAAAGCATCGAGCCGGTGGATCTGGAACTCCTTCTCGATGTAGGGGATCGGCACCGGGGTCGCTGGGACCTCCGTGACGTCATCGGTCATCGTATGGGTCGTTCTCCTGCCCCTGACAACGGCCGCGCCCATCCTGGTCTCGCTGTACCAAGCGTAGAACTCGTTCGAGATCTCCACTTTCTCGATGGGCAGCAGATCCCTGCCACGGAGCTGGGCGAGGGCGGTCTCGATGACCTCCCGCTTCACCTTGCGGATGTCGTCCTGGGTGAGGGTCGTGTTCACGCCAGCCCTGAGGGCCTTCTCGCTGAAGACGTGCCTGATGTTGAGTTTCTTAATTGTGTCCAAGTTCATCACCTCACGCGGGATCCAGATATATTACGGCGCCATTGGTCGCCGTGGCGGTCGTGTATGCCCTGCCGATGACGAGACCTAGCTCGTCCTTGATGGCCTCAAGGTTCACTGTGAGATAGGCGTCCGCGGCATTAGCGGCCGTGTCCGTATAGTCCTTCACGGCGCCGTTGGTGTTGGCTCCTACCTGGACCTTGCTGCCAGCGGTTATCCCGCCGGTGTCGGCTATGACCTTGACGAAGCCCTTGACGATCACATCCACACGGTCGCCTGCCGCATAGTTGTCCGTCTCCTTCCCCGTCCCGGTCTTCAGGGCGTTGTAGTTGAGGTCGGCAACCCCGATGATGCCCTTGTCGCCTGGTGTGGCAACGAGGACCTGGTTGTCGGCCGTCCCTTTCTTCACGAGGTTGCCCGGAGTGATGGCACCCTCGGCCACGAAAGGCAATATCACATTGTCTCCGCAGGCGATGGCGTTGTCCGGGACCTGTATGCCAGTATTCTGCACCATATTTTCGTCCTCCTGTAAAGTCTCCAGGCGACCCTATTGGGTCTCCACTTTCCTCTGCCGGCCGACCGGCTGGGGCACGGTGTAGAGAGACGGGAGGAACCCGTCGCCCTCGCTCTCGTTTGTCCCGGCCGGGACCTTGAGGATCTTGTGGGCCTTCGCGGAGGCCTGGGCGGTCTGTTCCGCACCGGATGTTTCCGATGCGGTCTCGTTGGCCGAGAGTTTATCGACGACCTTGAGGTGGCTGGCGATGAGATCCTCGCCGGCCTCTTCGGGCTTCTCCCCGAAGATCTCGCCGAAGGCTTCCTCACCGTAGGCCTCCTTCAGTTTCTCGAGGTCTGTCTTCTTCTTCTCGACCTTCTGCCTGTCCAACTCCGCCTGTGCCTCATCGCCTTTCTTCTTCGCCTCCTGGAGCTCGTTGACCTTTGTCTTCAGGTCAGCGACTTCTTTCTTGAGGCCGTCCCTCTCTGCGATGAGGTCCTTGACATTCGCGTTGGCCCCCGCAAGGGAACACAGCGACATGTCGCCGACGGAGATGTCCTGATCCCGCGTCTTCTTGACACGGGTGTCGTTTCCGCCTGCAGGCGGAGTTCCTTCGTCGTCCGTCATGTTATGTCCTCCATGACTCTGATACTGCGATGCGACCCCGATCCCGCAAATGGGCCCGGGGCAGGCTGGCTCCTCTTCGATGAGGATCGCCAGGTGATAGGGATTGATGTCCCGCTCCTCGTGGTTGTAATTCATGCCCTTGTGAACTCCGACCGCGGGCACGAGATCGAAGAAATAACCGATGCTGACATCCTTGACCATTTCATGCTTGATGCCGTCAATGAGGTCCGTCCGGTCGACGCCTCTCCTGTCGACCTTGTAGATATTGAGATCTCCCACGATTCGGACCTCGTCCCCGAACGGGTCTTCCCTGGCGTTTGACGTCCAACCAACAACTGGGAAGGCACTGTCCCTGAGATCCAGAGCCGCCATCTGGCCAGTGGCGTTCAGAGGCGGATGACCGATGATCACCCTCATGCTGTTGCAGAACGGCACCATCTTACGAGTCTCATCGATGGTCCTGAGGCCCTCATTCATGACACCAGAGGCCGCGAAGGAGCACGGGAACGAGACATGATCCCCATGATCCTCCCACTTGGCCATATTGACCTTGACGTTTGTGTTCTTCTTATCAACGAGGGTCTTGTGATCTCCTAGCCAGGCCTTGGCCTCCTTCAGGGTCCAGTCGTCCTTGTTGAACCTCAGAGCCTGGACCTCCCAGTCCTCGGATCCCTTGATGCGACCGTAAAGCATCCGGACACCCTTGGCGCCCGCGACATCTATGGAGCGGACCCTATCGAACCTGGCGGGATCCTTAACCCGATATGCTATCTCGTTTGGATATGTTTCTGTGTCCCAGCCCGGCATCAGACCGCCTCCGTAGCCTCTTGCTCGGCCTTGTTAAATTCTTTGACCGCTTCATCCCATGCGGACACCGGGATGGTCGTGCACCGACAGCCGAATTCGGAGAGGTATGGTATGGCCTCCTCCCGCGTCATGATCTGGCCCTCGAGGGCGGCGTGGTCGTCCCTGACATTCCCATCCAGCGACGTCGAGAATACTGCCTTGTCGCGTCCATGCTTCTCCATGGTGTCCCATCTCGCCTCTGATGCGACCTGGTGCGTGAACTTCTGAACCGTGTTTGGGATGCCTTTGTTGTAATCCTTAAATGCTCCAGCGACACGGTCATTGAGTTGAGCATAGGACTCGCCGGCCTTCAGGCCCTCGGCGATCTGTATCATGGCCGCCTTGTGCATGTCGAGATAGGTATTCTTGGCAATGCGCGATCCCTCGGCCCTGATGACCTTAATTGCAGGGGTGTCCTCAAGCCTGAAGGCGGAAGCCTGGAGACCGAGGCGCTCAAGGGTCTGCTCCGAGCCAGTGGCATACGATTCCTCGAGGAAGGAGATGAGGTCGGCCTTGAATTTTCGGAGAGACTTCGGGAGCCACTCATCCATCTCCTCATACAGGTCCGCCTCCTCATTAATCGCGGGCTTCGACGGATCGACACCGGCATCGCCGATGTCCCTGTCATAAGATGTCCTGAGCGCCTCCATGAATTCCTTTTGCATGATATTGGCCCAAGTCTGGAACTTGTCGGCGAACCTGTTCTCGATATCCGTGGTCTTGAGTTCCCATAACTTATGTATTTTGGCCTTCTCGGCCGGAGGAAGGTATGGGGCCAGGACGTTTGCTTTCGACCTTGCAGCGGCACCGGATGAATGCCCCTTGATAAGAGCATTGGCTGCCGGCAACTGGATCCTGTCGCTCGAGCCTTGGACCGAAAAGAACATCTCGCCCTCCTGGAAGACGGGCTCGATATTGACTTGACGGAGCAGGACCAAGGCGCTGGCGGTGGCCTGCAGGGCTTGGGCGTTCTTGAGGGCGATGTCGGCCTTCTCCTGCTCGTCCATCTCCCAGAGGGAGTGCCACTCGAACCAGAACTCTCCCTTGGGCAGCACCCCATAGAATTGACAGGCCTTGACGAAGGCCTTCAGGACAGGCTCTACATAGTTGGCCTGTTCATCGGCCACGGCGCCATACCATTCCTGCATATTCACTTCGGAACCGGTGACGGCGCCGGCCTCCGTCCCGAGGAGGGCGACTTTCGAGCCCGTTGAGGCCGCGGCAATAGTGCTCAGCACATAATCCGCATACGGCTCCGGGTTCAGGGCGATGTTTGTCGCCAGGAGCTCGGGCTTGTAGGCCTGGGGAAAACAATAATATGATCTATTGCTGATGTCCTTCCACGATTCCTCGGCATCATCGACCTCTTCTTCGTCGGCATCGTCCGGGATCCCAAGGATGGGGAGCGGCCGGGCAAGTTGATACGGGACCTGGCCCATTGCGAAGTCCAGGTTCTTCTTAATACCGAATTTGTCGTAGAGCGGCTCAAACATCGATACGCCTTCCGGGTTATCGTCAATGAACATATTGGCCCAGTGAAGGAACCTCGAGGCGGGGAACTTGATGTCCTCGGTCGTGTCCTCCTTCGGAATGGCGAGTGTGTAATGTGTTATCTGTCCATAGGTCTCGCTCATGGGGTCCTTGTCCTGATGGATCTCCCGGACTGAGGAACGTGGTATGGCGTGGATATAAGCAATATCCTTGACCCCGATGGGGCCTTCGGTTGCATTCCCTGCCAGGTCCTCCCATCCGAGGGCGATTAGACAATACCCCTGGACCTTGGACAATAGATAGGCGCGTTTGAAGATTGACTGGACGTCGAGCCGGTCGAACAGTCCCTCGATCTTTTTCTCGAGGTCCTCGCCGTCGGCATGAATCTTCAGCCATTTATTGAAGACCGCCGCCGGCCACTTCATCGCGGTCCTGTAGGCAAGTTCGTCCCTCCGGATCATGAAATTAATCTCATCAATGGTGACTGTCGCCTGCCATGGCGAGCCAGTCCCGACGCGGATCGGCCGGTCCCGGGTGCTCGTATCATATCTCGGGAAGAATCTCTTAGACCTGTTAGATTTAGAATAATTCAGGCCCGTTGCTATATTGCGGCCACCCCGAGGGTCGTCATCTCCCATTGGGTATATAGTAGGTATTGGAGAAAATACTTAAACTTTAAGTGACAAAAGATGACAAATGGTATTATCCAGCCCGGAAATATCTGTTTCTCCGCGTTGATGTGTTCGTGTTCGCGTTCCACACGGCACCCGCGATTGCATCGGCAACGTCTTTGGATCCGGTGCTGGGGTGATCGACTTTCTGACCTTTGACGAGCTCGAGCTCACGCAATTCCTGGATGGCATTCTCCGGCATCCTCGGATCTCTGGTCTCGAACTTGTGCATTGGGATGGAGATGGTCTTGCCGTAGATCCTCTCCTTCAGGTGGTCGTGCTGTTCTTTCTTGATGATCAAGATGTCGACAGGGATTCTCATGTCCTTCAGGTCCTGGATGATGATTGGATAATTCCACATGTCGAAGGTGACGGCCGAGAGCTTTAAAATCCTGTGAACGTTCAATATAACCTGCCTGACATGCCTGGCGTTTATTTCGCGCCCCTGAGGAGGCAGAAAACGATGCACGAGATCTACAATGGCCTTGCCATTAGGATCCAAGTGTGCGACCGCGAGCCCGAAAGCATCATTCCTGATGGCTGGGTCACCATGTAGATAATATTTTACACCCTCCTGCCGTTTGAGGCCTTCGATCGTACTATCCTCCGTGATAATATATGGATTGCGCCTGTCGGGGTCCATTTGGATACGTTCCGGTTCCATGTAATAGGGTTCTATTGCATATGATGGGATGGCACCAAAATCTCTCTTTGCCTTTTCAGGATCTCTACGGAAGTCCTCATCGAACTTTTCGCGTGGCAGATTGGGGTTAATCTCCCAGGTGGCGAGGTGATATGCCAGCATGGAAGGTGTGGTCTTTGCCTCCTCGATCAGTCTCATGATCTTGTCGCCATTGAAGAGAGGGGATGACAGTGTCATGAGCTTGCCATTGAGTGTTTTCGTGCCCCTGTTCAACGTGTCATAGACCATATCACCACCCCTGTGACCTTCGGTATCGACGAAACGGGCGACCTCGTCCATTATGGCGAATAGGAACGTGCCCCCCGCCTGGCCGGCCGAGGAGCTCGGGATGGCCATGACTTCGAGGCCCCGACCCGGGAAACGAACGCTCTCGCCCAGATATTCCGGGTCAAGTGTCTGGAACCACCAGGATCGTTTGAGAATGTTCTTGAAAAACATGAACGTATATTTTTTAACTTGCCGCAATGACGGTGCCGTGAAGACGCCGTAGACATCGGTCCCGGGGATGATGTTGTATGCAGCCCACGGGTCCGGGAGCAGGAGCCACCTGGCCGTTTCTATCGCACCGATGAGGGCCGACATGAACGACTTTGAGGATCTCATGCCCATGCATTGCACGAGCTCGCGATAGGAGCCCTCGTAGAAGGTGCCGATGATCTCCCGCTGCTTGGGCCAGAGATCGACACCGAAGAGATTATGGACAATGGCGAGGGCGTCCTCTCTTATATTCTTTACCTGCTTGGCTTGCTCCTTCAGGACCAGGGAGTGACAGAAGTTGAGTGGCTCTCTGGTCAATCTCTCTGGCTGCATTGCGCTGATCCTCCTCTCTCGGAATGAACTTCATTATCGTGGGATATGTGACCGATTCAATTACCTGGAGAACGAGTTCTTTCTTCTCCTCATATGTGATATGAACATCGATGCCTGGCCGGATCATGGGATAGATACCGAGCGTCTGGCCGATATGGATCGCCTGAGCCCTATTCCGGGCCCTGGTTCGAATGGCATGGATGACGGCATTGTAGAGGGCGCTTCTCTGATCGTTGTTTAGCGTCTCGATATCCTGCATGGCCTTGGTGATGATATCCTTCAGTGTGCCTTGATCTTCATCCAGGTCCTCGAGGAAGTCCAAGAAGACCTGTTCCTTCGATATCTCCTGTAATTTCTGCAGGGTCTCGTCTCTGATGACCTTGAGATCCCTGATGATGGTCCTCCGGGATACGCCGAGCTGCTGCGATAATTTATTGAGCCCCGATGAATCGAATATCAGTTGTTTGATCTTGTTACGTCTTTGGATTACAGAGAGATGGGTCTTCGTCCCAGGGTCGCCCTTCCTCCGCTTAGTTTTACTTTTCATCTATCTCTCCACCGTTTGGATGGGGCCCCAGGAGGTGATGGTCGGGGCCCCTACGGTTGATTATGGCGGCACCAAGGTCCATTGGTGTGGCCAACATGACATTACATAAAGAGAATATATAAAAACTGACGTTGATGGTTCGTTAAAAATGTAAATAATGATGATGGGAATTACTCATCATCTGGCATCGAATATTGCGTTTTCCATTCCGGATATTCTTCATGAACCTTGGACATAATACTCCTTGGTTTTAAAAGGAATAATTCCTTTTTCCAATGCACGGTTATCTCTCGAATGAAATCGGGGGTATAACTCCAAATGAATTCACTAATATCATGGCCTGCCTTTGTTAAATTGATTTCAATTGGACGTTTCTCATTTCCTTTAGGCCAAGAGATTTTTATATAATTCAATCGTTCCAAACGTCGAAGATCTTCCTTCAAGTGGATGGGGCGTGGCCCCCGTTCAATAGCTTCGAATTTATCATGAGGGAGCGCTTCATCCATTTCAATTTCCTTCAATTTTATCCATTGATAAAAAAGCATTTTATTGAGGCGATATAAAAGATGGACATATCCCTTTTGGAAATGAGCTGGTTGAGCGTAGAGCATTATCAAAGTAGCAATATCTCGATCTTGTAATCCAAATCGTTCAATCCGAGAAGACTGCTCAGCCCTAACAACATCTAATGGCATTACGGCTATTACATCCGAATCTGGGCATATGTAGGCACGAACGCCTGTCAATTCGATTGGTTGATTTTTTATGTCTATGGTTTTTACATTTACAGATGTTTCCTTCCATCCTGAGATCACGTCATCACCTCCCTTTCTTTTTCTGTGTCTGTCTTGGAGCCTTTGTTATCCGTATGTATGTATCCATTTCCTTACATGCAACAGCCCATCGTGTTTTATCATCAGGCAGGAATACGATGGCTTCCCATTTCTTTCTTGCTCGTCTTCCTTCTCTTTCATGTACTTGGATTTCAATCTCTCTACGGATTTTGTCAAGAATGGTGGCGTGAATTCCATTTTGAGCGCTTTTGTATATTATATCCTGTGTTACTATGACGGGCTTGGAATTCATGAAAGGTCCATCTACGCTATTCAATTTATACCTTTCTATAGTAACCCGCCCCGCCACCCAATTCTTTTATGACCTGAAATTTAACACATATACGAGCCTCGTTCAAAGCTGTTAAGGCATTTTTTAGTATTTAATATTTTTGGATTTCTTTGAAATAGACAAATCTCCCCTCTGAAACTCGGCTCTCGTCTCCATCCTCTTTAATTTCCTATCCTTTTTCTCGAGGACCATTTCTGTCCCCAAGAGGACCTCGAGCTGGTCGCATATGAGCTCCATCTCAGCAGTACGGCCGGCCAGGGATTCCAGGTCCGAGGATATATCCACCTTGGTCCGACGGGATTTGAGAACACGGATGACGGCCGACATCATGAAGCTGGCACGTTCGACCGTCTCCTCCAGGAGGGTATCCATGCCCTTGTCCTTGACCAATTGTTCCATGATCTGGCGCTTGTCAAAGCTATCCATTGGCACCCACCCTGGCCCTATATCGCCGTGCTGCTGGCCCCGCCAATTTCCGAGATCTATCCCTCCAGGTTTCATCCGAGGGGGTAATGATGCCCAGGAGCTCGGCCGCGCAGAAGACCTCACACACATAGCTCTTGGAGAGGCCGGTCTTCTGCCGGAACTCTGGTTGGCTGATGGAGCGATGCCGGACAATCTCGATCAATTGCTGAAGAGCAGCGTTCATATTTCAACCTCCAGCTTTGTTTGTCCATTCTTGCAGGCCTCGATCTTGAGCCCCGCGAAGACCGTCATATCCTTATTGGTCCTATAAAAAAGCCCTGGCTTGTTCAGGGATGGGGCGATCTGGTGTTCATGGAGGATGTCAGTTATGTTCAACGAGCGGCCTCCTTCAAGATCTCGAATTTGACGGCATATAACAGGCGACCATCTTTCATCCGTCCCTCGGACCAGAGGAGTATGATGTTCTCCAGGTCCTCGATATGGTTAATCGGCGCTAGGCGCTCTACCAGAAATTCGTAAGGCGACATGCCCGGGTAGCCCTCGGCTGCGATTTCTTGGGAGGTCATTTGGCAAAGAGGTTGATGGAAAATCCCCCGGATTCGCCCGAAGGCGAACACCATCTTCGAGAACCTGTTCGTCTTGAATTGGTGCCAGGTCCCATTCTTCATCGAACTCATCATTCTTTTGGCCGTCGTTTCGGTCCAGAGCCGGCGTGTCTGAGTCTTCCGAAGTTTCTGAATCATGGATATATGCTCATTTCGGAAGGTCAGCATCGCGGATCCTCCTGTTCGACGGTCTCCTCATACCAGCATTCATAACAGGCCTTTCCGGATGGAGATCTCGTTATTCCCTCGAGTGACCGGCCACAACCAGGACAGTGCGCCCTTTCCCCTATTCCCCCTCGGAGATCCTTGCGGCGGACCTCGATGCCAGCAAGCGAAAGAGCCCTGATCAGGGCATGCATCACATCATAGGAGGGCTCCGGCAGACTGACTTGGTTCGGCTTCGAATTATATCCGATATAGATGGCCTCGGGCCAGACCGGTAAAATCATATGAAGAAAAGGCATGAGGTCGAAATCTATGACCGGTTCGATGGTGATGATCTTCCGCTTCCAGAAGACAGCACGGAAATCCCTGGCCCGGATGCTCGGGGGCGGAGCCGCTGAGATCTGGTCATATCCATGGTCTCTGTTGGTCTCGAGAGTTGTGAGAAGGATAGCCCTTTCCTCGAGGCCCTTTAAGGATGCTATGAGACGGGGGAAGACGTCTCCGGGATGCTTGGATTGGAAATAGTACGATGTCCCCGGATGAGACAGGGCATGATCCCTGACAGCGCCGATGATCCTATCGAGATATTCTGGGGGCACGAACGCTAGGTCGCCCGTGCCGCATACGAATATATTTTTAGAATTCGGTATTTTCGATAGCCGTTCCTCATGGGCATGTGGAGAGTATGATTTACAGTCAGCGCACTTCTGAAACCTCATCAATCTCTGGAAAGATGGTTTACAGTATATGCAATTAAACCGGCAGCCCACATGAGGATTCCAGGTCTTCGTCTCCTCATACATCCGTCTCATGCCGGCACTCTCCCATTCTGTCGCTGGCTGTGCCTTTTCTCGGACGTTTCAACCAGGTGCTGGACACACAACCATACCTTCTTCCCGCCGGTATTATAATGATGAAATGCTTCCCGATGGCAGGGCTCCCCATTGGTTTGATGTTCGCAAAGCGGACGCCTTAAACGCGTTTTTTCCATAGTGCGGAGGCCTCCGCATTTCGAGCAGTTCCTCACATTGCGTTTCTTGCTGTCGACCTTGTGGCCGCATCTCATACATACCCATATTATCATTCGGGGCATCCGTCGACCTCCACCCTGATACGGATCCCTGCCGACTCGTCACCGGCGGCCATCCACTTGCTCACGATGAGGACCGCGACCTGGCGGTCGTCCATGTAGACGATCTGGTTCATGGCGTCCATGACTGACTTACTTAGGTTATCTAGGTCAGGGCCTTGAGCCAAGCGCTCCCTCGGCATGAGTTTGGTCTTCCAAATCTTGTTCTTGGGTCTTGGGAAGACGAACTCGATCTCCAAAGAGACAAGACCGTCCATAGGCATCTCGTGGCCAGCCGCCTTCATGGCGTCCAGGGCGAACTGCTGGATGTTGTACTTCCGGTCCTGGGCGGATTTCGGGGTATAGATGCTGGCATGTCCACTACGGACGAACGCCCGTGGACGGGGATGGGGCTTAGGCTCTCCGGGGATATGGAACTCGATGATCATCCCCTACACCTCCAGGGAGCTCTGGTTGCCGCCCCAGGCTCGGTGGACCTCGTCGAGCCTCTTGAAGACGTGATCCTTGAGGACCTTCGAATAGGCCTCCTGCTCCTTCGGAGTGGCGATTTCATTCTTGTAAATCCTCACTTGCTCCTGGAGCCAGGCCTCGATCTTTCCCCTGGCAGCCCTAGCCTTGTCCGCCCTCTTAGAGGCGTCCTTTGGCTTAAGGGGATGGAGTTGGCCGGCCCATTTCGAGAGCTTGGCCTCCCAGGCCTTCAGGCGAAGCCTGAGATAATACTTGTAGGTCTGTATCTCTATGAACTCGATCTCTTCGATCCGGTGAACGATGAAATCCTTCGGTATCTTGTTCTCTTCATAATTCCAGAATGACCTTGCAAGTGCGTTCAGGGCCTTCAGGAGGGTCTTGTCATCATCCTTATAGTCCTTGGCCTTCAGGCGGTTTAGTATCCATTCCTTCCTGTAATTCGCGGCCTTTTTAGCGTTTTTCCGGACGTTTTTTTCGTAATTATCGATAGCCACGGAAGCCGTCTTCTCGGTATATCGGATCTTAAGACCCGTTCCCACAGCCTCCAGAACATCGTATATCTTTGTATCATGCGCCTCCTTCACAAAGCCACCCTCGATAAGCTGCTGGACAACGGGCTCGTCCTTCGATTGGACGGTCTTCTTAATCTTCCCGCGGCTCATGTCGTCTTCCCCCGCGTTTTGGCCTTGGGCTTAACCGCCTTGACAGTCTTCTTCTTGCATGAATCTTTGATCAACTTCCGGAGTTCCTTCTCTTCGAGCAGTTCTTTGGCGCCATCGGGATCTTCGGCATAAGCCGTGTAATCCCGGTGAACCTCGATTATCTTCCAATTGCCTTCATAGGCACCACGCAGAACATTGAGCTCGGTCCCCTTCTTCAGACCTTTATGGTCGACAATTAGAGATTGCAAAGGATGCCGTATGATTTCCGCGGGCACGACGTTCTTGTCAATTTCAGTCTCCAGTTTCCAGAAGCTCTCCCGCTCCTCGATGATGTCATCATTGTTCGAGCCCCAGCCCGGTGAAGAGACTGTAATATCCGTTTTCCAGGATTTGCCCGTTGTATCCCCCATCTTTGAAATCGAGGCCTCGGGAAGCCCGATGGAATCCTCGAGACAGAAATGGATCTCGGTATCATCGATTGCTATGGATTCGATTGCTTTTGCTTTCGATGCCAGTATCTTCTGACATATCAAAGCCGCGAATTGCTGTATGGATAATCTGGATTTTAGATTACAAGATTCCACCTTCACGACGTTTTCGCCCCCGGGTTTAGGGGTGGTGTAATTGCCATCCAAGGTCGTTTCACGATGCGTGATCGGTCCCTTGATCGCGTTCCATTCATGATAACTCGGACATCCCAATATATTCGTTTTCAGGTCTTGGTGATGGCTGTTCGGATCCGGCTTACTCTTGCACTTTGGACATATGGGATATTTAATCCTGTCATTGTTATCGGAGAGATATTTATCCAAAGCGTCGATCTTCTTCCGATCTGCAAGGATGTCCTTGGCATGAACCGCTACATCCTTGACCGTCAGGATCTGGTTCCACCGATGAGCATTCTTGAATTTATTCAATAGTTCTTCCTGGTCCTCCTTGTTATTCAGGCGCAAGAAACCATGCTCGCAATGGCCGGCCGTGATCTCTCCTTGCTTCAAGGCGTCCTGGACGTTCGGACAGAGATCTAGCAACCTCATCCTGTTGCTGACATATGACGGGCTCATGTTGATCTGCTTCGCAATATCCTTCACCTGCATCTTGAGATCGTTCACGGCCCGACGAAAGGCGTTTGCTTCTTCCAGAGGCTCGGGATCCTTCCGTTCCATGTTTTCGGTCAGGGCCAAGACGAACGCCCTCTGATCATCGACATCGATCACATGCGCCGGCGCCGTCTTTGCCTTGATCTTCTGTAGGGCCAGATATCTTCGATGACCGCTGATGAGCTCGTATCCTTTACCCCTGGCTCGCACAAGTAGCGGGTTAATGAGCCCGTGTTCCTTGATGCTCGCCGCTAATGAGTCTATATCAATCTTCTTCAATTCCCTCATCGCGAAGACCGGCAAGAGCTCGATGCTCGCGATTTTAATGTCCTCAATTCCTATATTTTTCATCAAATCTTTCCCCCTTGGATACTTATAACATTACCTATTCATCCGGGTCCGCTCCCCAGAGATCGCATTCACAACAGTCCAGACAGCACCCACAGAGACCACAGACGCGGTCAGTGAGCTGTTTGCAGGACTTGCATCTCTTTCTCCGTGTCATGCTTCCAACTCCTCAAGATTGGCCTTCCAGACCCTGTGCACGGAGCGGTGTCTGGCCGGCCGCTCGCTCATGATAAATTTTCCGGTGGATTGTATGAAACCCCGTCTATGCAGGGCCGAGAACATGGCCGATATTAGGTTCGGCCTCATGTTCTGGAGAAATGGATATTTGCCCCGGACATCGTCAGCCGTGAACTCCTCGAGGTTCTCGGCCGTCTCGAGGATGGCCGTAGCAATCGCGCACTTGTCCTCTTCGGGCCATAGATGTAGGACTGCCGAGACCCAGGGATTGGTGGCCTCCGGAAATTCGGGGAACTCTTCAAGACGCGCCTGCTGCATCGCACACCTCCTGGTCCGGAACGCGGTCTTCGATCCTCCGAGGCCATTTATAAATCGGAATCCTGTTCATCGCTTCGTCAGCGAGCAGGCGCTTTTGATGATAACAGAAGAAGGGAGCATGATGAGCACCCCTGCAGGAACATCTCCAATCCCTATATCCAAGCCGGATTGTTCGATTAAAATGGCCGGGCCAAGAATATTGTTCCCATTCCACGGTTAAAGGTAACAACGAGATGATACGGAACGGAACGATCTCCCGGTAACAATATCGGCATATCCGGGCCTCGGGACCTGCGATGGCCTTGAACGCTTCGAACTTGGTCATGATCTTCACGGGCCCGGGCCGGCCGCATATTGAGCAGGAGCTCATTTCGGAGCCTCCTGGCCATTCCCGTGTACGATGACCTCCTGCAGGATCTCCTCGAGATAGATAGGGTCCTTGTGACCATTGGCTATCTGTTTGATGAGCGCGATTAACAATGATGATGTCGTGGCGACCTCGACCGGGAACGTCTGCTTGATGAATTTCTCGATATCAAGTAGCTCTTTATGGAGGGTCTCCCTGCTGTCCTTCTGGTTCTCGAAGAGCCAGAGGATGATCTCGTTATGGGTCGGGGTCCGCCCATATCGGGCACTCAATCGACCCTCGAGATCCTCGACAAGGCCCATCGCCCGACCGCTGACTTTTATACTTTTCCGTGTTGGGGACAAGTTGTCCCCTGTCCCCATGTTTCCAGGGGACATACTCCCATGGGGGGATTCTTGAGATTGTCTCTTGAGATTTCGTTTCATTCCATTCACTAATCCATTCCAGACGATTCAATTTATTCAACTGCAAATTGTAAAAATGTCAGTGATTGCCTACTTATTTCCACCTCCTGGGACCATACCTTTTTTCAGGTTGTCCCCATTCCCCACTTTGTCCCCACTGTTTTGGGGACAGATTGGGGACAAATGTCCCCAAAATGGGGACGTGGGCGTAATCTGGCAGAGAATCATGGGAAAAGCACCTCCTCGAGATGGACCCCCACGAAATCCTTCTGTGAGGGCCAGAAAGCCCTCTTCATTGCACGTGCCAAGGCTGAGCCTGACAAGGAGGTCAGATATCCTAACCTCTCCATATCGGCTAATCGCTGGGCATAGAGGAGTGCCCGGGTATGGGGCAGGCGGCGGAACGGATCACCGTCAATATGTGGCGGTTGAGGGTTCGAATCCCTTCGCGCCCGCCTCCCTATCTCATCGACGGCGTTATTGTCGAGATGATGCCCCTTTTCAGGGCACCCACCCTCAGGGCCTCGGTCATGTCGCTCTGATTGACCCCGATATATTTCAGGGATTCCATGGTGTTCTCGTGGCCTAGGAGCTGAGCGACGGTCTCTATCTTCACGCCCTGGAGCCAGAGGAATCGCGCTCCGGTTCTTCTCAGGGCATGGAACGAGACCCATACACCTGTCCGGTTCGACAATCCCGCTAGGATCTTGTCCATTCCGGTCTTGCCCAATGCGTGGCCTTTCCGGGCCCGATGATGCAGGTTCGGAAATATGGGGCCAATCATAGATCCGTTGATTTTTTTCGCCAATGCTAGATAATGCGGGGTGTCTGGATGGTACGGAAGATACCGAACCTTTCCGCCTGCGCTTCCCTTCCCCATCACCCGGATGATTTGCCTGGCCGGGTCGAAATCTTCGAACCTGAGCCTCTGCATCTCGATCCTTCTGAACATCAGGTCGAGGCCAAAGTGAATGACGAGGATCTCCCGGCCCTCTGCTTCGAGGACCAATCTTGTGATATCCTCCTCCGATAGCCATCTCACACCTGGCCGTATGATAGGGGGCCATCTCAGAGCCATCTTCTCCAGGACAGAATTGCCGAAATACTTCAGGTAGGCTCCGAATATCGTCAGGTCCTGCTTTGTATACGGCATCTCCCCGGAATGATTGTCTCGAATATGGAGGATGGCTTCTTCCTCTACCCCAGAGACCCCGTTCCATAGCCCCGCATCTGCCAGCATCTGATGACACCTCCGCAGGCTCCGGGAATAGCCCAGAAGCGTCTCCCGGGCCATGCCCCGCCGTCTGCACCAGTCGAGATACTCCTCCATGCTCGCAGCGAACCGTCTGTTCGCTGTGGGCATCAATGACGACATCGTTCTTTCCCCCTTTAAGGCTTCTCTTCATGCGCGTGCCTCTACATCAGGTATGCATCATGCCCGGTTCTGTGGTGCTGGAGATCTTCTTTGCGAACTCCTCGGACTTGACCTGGCTCTCCTCGAGAAGACTCAGGATATTCACAGGCATGGCGATCTGGCTATGGAAGAAGACATGTTGCTCGGCGACCTTCAGGGCGGTCGTGGCTTGATGCGGAGAGAGGCCTTCCAACGCCTTCAGGATCTTATGGATGCGCTCTCTGATATCGTTAGTATAACCGCACAGTTCACGCTTCACATGGTCCTTATGCTCGAAGCGGCCACGCTGGATTTTTATGATATCTCCTCGCTCGACAGCTCGATAAAGCACTGCATAGGGAGACCTGCCGGGTGGCAGTTTGAGGACCTCCCCTATATCCTTGAGCCTATGACCCTTTCCATCCGTCGAGGGATTACTTTTCAACCATTCGAGGGCTTTCTGTGCCCACGACATCTTCTTTTCCTTGTCTTTCATAATATAATCCTCCTTGATTGATCCAGATGCAATTACAACGGCCCTCCGACGCTGGAGGGCCTCGATCTCGACGCCCATCCTGAGACATGATGCGAAAATGCCCGCATTCTTTCTATTACCAGCACCCACCTTTCGCAGGACAGGACACACATTGCATGTGTAAGTCGAGCGACACTCCCTGCCATCAATTGGACATTTAATCGGGAACTCATCGGTCATGCCCCCTTCTCCTTCTTGCAGAAGCGTTCGAGGGGGCACTTGGACCGGTGATAATCGTTACAATCGTGGCACCCGAAGCATGGGAACAGGTCCTTGATCGCTACACGGTATGCATTGACGCGGGCCTCGAGGTCCAAATATTTCTGTCTCAATGCCTCAACGCTAAGGAGCATTGAGGAATTAATCGATTTCCTACAATGCGGACATTCTCGTAATTGCTGCTTGAGTATCAGATTGGTCTGCCGGAGACAGTATGGACAAAAACCCTCGCGTCGTCGGTTATTGCAGTTCATCGTGATTTCTCCAATAGCTTCTCAGCCTCTTTCCAAGCCCTCGCAGGCGAGCCCCTCTTCTCCTTTGCCTCTTCTTCGGAATTTAGCCAAATTGGATGATTGCAATCAATATTGAGACACTTGAAGTCGGGTTTGCGAGTGCCCCTGAGCCCAGGCAACGTCCTGCTCGAGACATCCATGGGATTGGGTCGGCAATCGTCCATGTCTCCATCGCATCGTGGACAGATTGGAACGAGTTCATTCTTTTTATTCACCTTGAACTTGGGCATATTGATATATGGGGAAGCTCCGGATTGACCAGTGGTAGAAACACCCTCGGGAGGTTCCTGTGGCAAAGAAGGAGTCTCGTTTGGCAGGGGGCTATCGGAGTTTTTTAAATGATGCTCTACCATCTCCGGATCCGGGGCTTCCTGGTTACCTTCCCCCTTTATTTTTTTATCGGGCTTCGGTTTTTTATTCCTGGCAGATCTGGCCCATTCTGTCATCCATTCCTTCCTCTGGTTCTCGCAGTAGTAATGATACGGACTGATGAGCTTGTCAGCGAGGAGTTTAATGGCCATGATCTTGGTGGGATCGTCAAGTTGGGCTCCGTCCCGACTCGCTCCATCCGAGAGGACCTTCCCCCAGACCTTCTTGCGGATGAGGGAGATCTTGGCAATGGAATCCTCAATCCAGTCATCCTCCGTCGGAGGGGACCATGCATTATCCCCGTTCACCGGCTCATTGCTCATTGCAGCCCCTCCTTTAGAGTGAATATCAATGTCGGGTTATCTTTCATGATCACCGCTGCTGGCACGAAGAGGTCTGCGACGACCAATGCCTTCAGGCTGGTCTTGTTGATGACCTGCTTTACGACCGCATCATACTTGCCAATCTCCTTGAGCCGTTCCAGAACGAGGGTCTCATCCAGGATCACCAGGTTCTTGTTAACGCGCTTCTGGATTTGCCAGCGGTCGCTTGTGATGGTCTTCGGCAACTCCTCATTTTGGATCCAGACATTTAAAATCTCGGCCCTGGTGGCCTCATGTTTAGCCACGGCGGTATCGAGGGCGGCCTTCTTCTCCCTGGCTGCGTCTTCGGCCTTAAATCTCAGTCTACGGATCTCGTTTTCGAGGACCTCGATCTCCTTGTCATGGACGCTGATTATCGATTTATATGCCATTACCTTGCGCTCGACATCATTGTGATCGTTGGCCAACTGTTCCCCCAAAACCTCTAATTGCTTGAGTATCTCCTTCTCGCCATCCATGTCTTCACCTCTGGACCTTGGTGCTTGTGAGGGCCAGCCCCTTCATCCTCGCCATGCCCGAGCGTCACCGGGTGGTCGGGCGGTCAGCCACTTGGCCCGGATCGAAACCCTTCCCGTCCGGGGTTGACGGCATTATCCCATCCGTCTCTTATGGCCCTGGGGATTCCATGTGTGTGGGTATCGTGTTTTCATCCGTGGTGTCTACTAACGATCGACCATTCGAGGTCGACTTCCATCTCCGATGCGATTTCCTCTCGGAAATGCTTTTCACAGAAGCCCTCTCGATAAACCGGGTCACCGCAGAGAGGACACAATTCCGTTGGCATCTCAGTCCCCCTTTGGCACGATGATGAGCTTGTTCTCATGGTCCCGATATACGTCCACCTCGTCTCCTGCCTCTAGGCCCATATCATCAAGCCAGATCTTTGGCAGAATGAGATAGTTCGATTTGCCACTGGTGCCGATTTTCCGTCGATCAATCTTAATCGTGTCATCGCCCCCGTGTTTTAGTAGTTGGCATTAGTAAACGCTAATGCACATGACATTATCAGTATATAAGACTTGCGCTAATGAAGGATAGCCTTAAGTAACCCAATATCTATCGTTAATTGATGGGTTTGACAGAACAGGGATTGGACCTCGATGAATTGGGTCATCTTGCAGATATCTGTGCGGGTCTCGGATATAGAACCCGGATGGCTATTTACAAGATATTGGAAAAGAGAATCGAGATGAACAAGAAGGACCTACATGTGATGATCATCGGTATAATAAAGTCGCCAATTCAAACGAACACAATTAATGGCCATATACGCAAGATGGAGAGCGCGGGATTGATTGAGATGAATGGCGATAGCATTAAACTGAAAAAGAAAATCGATATTCGAATATCCAAGATATAACAAATCGGACATATATGGGACATCTCTGAGATATAGAATAAAGCAAAGATTATTAATAAAAAAGTATATTATTAATGGAGGCGGGGACCCATGAGAATGGAGTTAATAATTGCTTCTTTTATGATTATATTGAATTGCATTCCTTCAATGTCTGTGGCAGGCATCGGGGATATTCTCATTAACGAGATAGAATTGAACCCGGAAGGAGATGATTCGGGAAACGAATGGATAGAGATATATAATCCGGGTTCAGAAGACGTGATATTAACCGAGTATTATCTCATGAATGGTGGCAATCAGAAATTCGAATTATCGGGATTGGTCAAGGCTAATGGGTTCAAGGTCGTGACTTTCCCATCCCAATTCCTTGATAATGAGAATGAGATCGTGTCTCTCTTCAATGCTGATGATGTCCTTATAGATAAAACTCCCGCGAAAACAGATAAACCCGATTGGGGAAGTGGAGATAGTAAGACCTGGTCCAGATATCCCGATGGCTCAGATATCTGGGAATTCCGGGAAGGGACGGCCGGTAAGATCAATAAACCAGAGGTGATCGTGAATAATGATCCAATTGCATCATTCACGATGAGCCCGACATCTGCGAAAGCCGGTGAGACGATAACCACAGATGCATCGAATTCCAAGGATCCCGATGGAGATAATATAACATATGAATGGGATTGGGGGGATGGATCTCCGAAGACCTCAGGCATCACGGGGACACATGCTTATTCAAAGGCCATGTATTATACGATTAGATTGACAGTCGAGGATGAACTCGGTTTGGAGGATGTCACGACCAAACGTATCCGGATTGAAGCATCGAGCGCGGATAATAACGATGACGACAGTTCTGATGATCTGATGATGGGATGCGGGGCTGTAATCCTGATCGTTTTTGCGATTTTCATTCTCGTATATCTTTTCAGAAAGAAAAAAACCACTGTCGTTACTCAATCACCCGTTTCGGAAATGAAAAAAAAGAAGAAAAAGAAGAAGAGGAAAAAGAGTTAAACGATCATGGGACATCGATACGGACGAACACCGCGAGCCCGCGCCCCGGCACGAGTTCGATCTGCGGGTGATGGATATCTCCCGTCCCATCGGTCGCGATCTTCTTGGCCCATACCGCGGTCCATGGGCCCATGTCCGAGTTTGATTTCTTGAGGCCGATCTCGGTGATGGTCAACGGCCAGGTCGTATCTAGGTCGATGTCCGCCTCAGAGAAGAACGCTCCTATCACGCCCGATGATGCGCTGTCCACCATGACCAGGTCCGCGCCTTTGACCGCCGCGATCTCCGCGCCCAGGCTCACGCCGGCCGGCGTCCCCGTCCCGATGCAAATTTGGTAATACGGGTTCGCATTGTCCCATATATAACTCAGATCCTTGACCGAGATAATTGCCTGCTCTCCCTGACCGCCTCTGGCCCGTGGGGACTTTGCCGGGCAGTCACTTGCTCCCTGGGGGTTGAAGGTATTTCCGAAATTATATTCTCCTGTGAAAGGCTTGACAAGGTCCATCAAGTCACCCCAGAATGGGGATGTCCCAGGCATTAAATTAACAATGGCTGGGATGACGACGGCACCGCCCGGTGCCTTGGACCTCGATACAGTCTCGAGAATCCTCTCGGAGAATGTCAGGAGGATCTTTGTTTTCTCACCGATTCCCCCAGACCATGTGACGCTCTCGACAGCGAACTTCTGGGCTATAATATCGATCTTGGTGGCCGTGAGCAATACAATCTCATTAGCCTGGCGGAAGGGTCCACTGGCAACGGACTGGTCGATACCGGAGAGCTCCACATATCCGATCATTCTATCTGTAGAGTATGTCTCCCATATGCCTTCCGCAAAGCCAATCCCATCCGAAAGATTGCCGGCCATAGAACCGACACGATCAAGAATGCCGAGGCCTCCGTCGCCCATCATTCCAACGGCCTTTCCGCGTTCATCTGTGATTATGAAATTACCATCCTCTCCGACCGCCTCAATCCTGACATCCATATCCAGAATGCGAACCTCGTTCGAGGAACCCGGGCTGTCATGGCCGTGGGTGAAGGTCCTCTTTGCCTTCTGGGTGGCAGAGAGGGCATTCCAGACCGTATCCGTGGCATCCTTCTCATCCCTGACTTCGAGGACCGCGGCCCCGCCGGTACTGTAATAAATTCTGACCACGACCGGGCAATACTTTCGTATAAGTTCGAAAGCCTGCAGGCCTTTCATACCCTTGCCAGAGATACAGTACTGTTTGTGATCCGGCTCCGTAATTGACACAGATAGAGTATCATAGAGATCGCCAGCCAAGTCCTGGGCCCATTTCGTAATCACCGTAGAATAGGAGATCTCTCCCTTCCAGAAGGAGCATCGGACGAACTTATGAGTCCCGGTAGACTTGAGGAGTTCGGGCACTTCATAAGGTCGTATATTGCCATAATGATCGTCCCCGCCGCCCCAGGCCCACCGGGCGAACCTTAGCTTCTGGACGGACGCGTCCGTATAGACCTCGTACATCCAGTCCTCCAGCTCTACCCAGTCATTTTCGAAATCCATTCCGAACTTGAGGCAATAGACCGAGCCGGAAGCAGTAAAACCTCCACCGGTGTCGACCGTGAGGTACCGATTGATGGGTTGTGGCCTCGAAGCCACGCCGTCCAGGTAGAAGATGTTACCATTCGCCAAGACCGCCGAGCACACTATCCAATATAGCTGACCGGGGACGAGGTTCAGTACCTTGGGGTCCGAGGCGTTGTTCAGAAGGTCGAACTCAATCCAATCGTCGGCCCCGGCGCCAGAACCGAATTTCGAATAAGCGTAGTCGACCTGGACGATGTTGGTGCCCGATGGGATGCCGTTGCTATCGGGGCGTATCTGGACGCGGAAGTTAGATGAGAACGCGCCGGCAGCCCGGTAGCCCTTGAGCCATATCTTCCGGAGGGTGCCGGCCCGGGCCCGGAAGCACTGGGCCGGAACCGACCCGGAGCCGAGGCCGGTGAAGGTGGTGATGGCGGTCTCCGTGAGGCCGCTATTTACATATTCTTTCATCTCCAGGACCCTGACGCTCTCAAGGGGCACCTGGACTTTCGCGCTCTCGTTGAGATCGACTTCAAAGAGCTGGTTATATCCGCTCGCATGATTGGTTACGGATACAGGGTACTCTTTATCGACGATATGAGTGTTACCCCATGCGGTTGTGGGAACCTTCCGATCGGCGATCCTCTGGAGCATATCAAGGCAATAAAGGGGAATATTCTTGGATTTCAGGTTTTTACCGAGGCCTCGGACCCGGCCGTAAAAAATGGAGTCGCCCCATGTGATCTCGCCGATCTCGCGTCTATAGAACTTTACGACATCGTCCTTTGCGATGGTCCGGCTATCAGTGGTCCTCCTGAGGATGAACTTCGCCTTCCCGACTTTGTTCCTGGCGAGGCCGATCTCGTATCTGACGAGGTAGAGGGCATCAGCCTCTGACGAGAGTGACCCTACCTCGAGCTTATACTCGAACCTGTCCTGTTGAACCATTTCAACACCTATGTCTATGAATACGGCCTTTCCTTGATATGGGCCGTGTAATGAATGGTCGCGGTGACGGAATTCTCGCCCGCCCGTTCCTCGGGTTTGAACTCGTCGAGGGTGGCTTTCGCATAGTGCCCGTTCCTCCAGGTCCACTTGACGATCTCATCCTCGTCCGCGAGGAGTTCGTGCATGTCGGCCATGAACGCCATATGGTTCAGAGGATGGTTCCAGAGGGTCAGGTTGTCATATGTGACGCGCCCCTGGATGTCCACCGATCGGGACAGGTGTCCGGTGACCTCGCCGTCCTCCCCGAATGATCCGTGGAAGGCGCTTTCCGCGATGATCTTCGGGGGCTCCTTGTGGTTCAGGACCGCCGGCATATGATAGAACACAATGTAATAGTCCGATGAATAGATCGTTGGGAGGAGGCCGTGGAACAATGATCTTGTCGTGGTGATGGTCCCGGTGGGCTTGATATACCATTGGTTGATGCTCGGCGAATAGCATGACACGAGAGAGTGGCTCAGGGTCCATGTTGCCGCGACGACCTGCTCCTCAGGGGACGTTGTCACCGAAAACCAATACTCGCTGTCCGTCAGATTCAGGGTCGATGACTTGACCAGGTTGTTCATGTGGAACACATGGGCGAAGGTGCATGTGAACGTCCCTGCCGAGATGTCGATGCCCTGGGATGGCCCGGCATCCGTGACCGTGTGGCCCGATCTGGACAACCGACCCTCCTCCTGCATGAAGACCCGGTATGTGGCATCGCCCAGGAGCGCCATGGTTGCGCCTGACGCGATGGTGATTGCGGCCGTGGACTTGGACCGCATGAACACATCCAGGTCCTCTCCGGCGCCCGTGGCGGTCGTGGCGTCGACCGTGAGGACCACTGAACCATTGACATTGATGATGTCGGCCTCCAGGTCGCCCTCGATGGTCGTGTTGTTGGTCTCATAGTCGACCGAGACCCCGTCATCCGCCCAGAAATCGCCATATGTCCGGGTCAGGTCGAAGTTGACGGTCGCGGCCGTCCCCCCGTCCTCGAGATAGACCAGGACCGTGTCCTCGTTGTCGGGGAGTTCGGTGTAACTGGAGACCGTGATGTCGCCCCCGTCCGGGATGACGATGATATATTCCCCGGGCGTCCCTGCGTCACCTATGAGGACGGCCCCATCCCCGAGACATATGTTCTCCGGGTCCCAAGAGGAGTATGTCATCTCGACGGTCAATCCGTCACTGACCTGGATGTCGCATCCGGAGCAGTCTTGAATAGTGATGTGGTCTAAGCCTGATTGGGACTTCGTGAACGTCATGCCGTTCTCGGCGTGGTTGATGTCGTTATAAGTGAAGGACGTAACCGTTGTCCCACCCTCTATCCATACCCCCGAGTTCCCGCCAGTGGTCTTCGAGTAATAGAAGTCGCACTGATCGATGTCGATGGTCCCCGCGAACCTGGCCGTATCATAGGCCCGGAATTCGGTATAATCCGCCGTGACATCGATGGCGCATGTGTAGCCCCAATAGTTTGTAGGCGCGTCCCCTCCGGCGGATGCGAAGTAGACGAAGTGGAGGGCGTCGCCCTTTGTGGTTAGGGTTCCGGCGGATGCGCCGAACCCGGAGGAGGCGTCGTCATCGAACGTCCAGGTCAGGGCCGTTCCCTGGCCCGTGGCGGTCGTGGCGTCTATGTCGAGTTCCCCGCCGGACTGGACATCGATGCCTATGAGGGACACGGTCTGGCCGTCCGTGACCTTGGACCCGGATGTTATGGTTAGGGTTTGCTCGAAGTCTGCTGTCCCGGCGTTTAGGTCGAGGATGCCGGTCCCGGATGTGCCTACGGTCCCGTCTCCGTCGAGGGTGCCGGTCAAGTCGAACTCATTGGCCGACACGCCGAAGGTTGTGTCGGTCTTTACGGTGAGGTCCGTGACTTGTTCGTTCTCGTCAGCATTTACCACGGTGGAGCCGGTGTTTACGTCCCATAGAATGATGCTGTCGCCGTCGGCCGGGTCGGTCGTGGCTTCGTCCACGTCCACGGAGCCGAAGTAGTCCATGCGGGTCGCTGTGCCGTTCACGCCGTCCACTATGAGGCCCATAGAGCCGACGGTCTGCTTCACGTCGGGGTCCGAGTTAGTTGGCGACCATGTCACCGTAGTCATGTTGATGACCACATCTCCGGCACCTACGAGATATACGTCCTGTGAACCGTGGCTGGATGTAGAGCCATTCTCATCCTCGTTGAACCGAACGTTCGTGCCGAAGTCCCAAGGCGATGACCAGACGCCTCCTGTATTGACGAGGACGCCGTAAGTGGAGCCCCCGAAGGAAACGTCCGAGAGGGACCATGCCGTTGGATATTGATTGACATAGACGCCCCTGTTCATCATGTTATGGCATTGGTTATAAGTGTGATCGCTGTTCGTTTCCACGAGGACGTAGTAACCATCCTCAAGGATGCATTCCGAGAATGAGAACGTCCCCTGTCCTTGGAGAATGTTCGATGTGTTGGACCCGCCCCATGATATCGTGAAGTCGGAGCCATCCCCGTCAATGGACAACGTTCCATTATTGTCGATGGCCTTCGTGTTCGCCATAGTTATGGACCCGCCCCCTGCAGACGCGCTGGAGATTTCACCGCCCGTGTTGATGGTTACATTGTCGTTAAGGGTCCAGTCTGCTGCGGACAAGTCTATCTTCCCTCCATTGGCGACGGTCGTGGTCCCAGTGATGTTCACTGAATATCCCGCGTTGGTCTTGAGGTCTCCATTTGTGACGGCGAGGGCTCCGTCGAACACGGTGGACCCGGAGGTTATTTCGACATCGGCGGTCGCGTGATTGATGGTAAGATTATAAAGATTGCCCGACGTCCCGGTGAGGTCGGCCTTCGTTGCCGTGGATGTCGTGATAATCGTCGTTCCTCCGTTGTTGGTCCAAATCGCATCATTGTCGATGGCAAACCCTCCGGCAGTTTCCCCGGTGATGGTAGTATTCTGGCTTGTGGGCTGTAGGTAGTTCCCACCGGTCAAGGTCAAGGACTTGAACGATGTCGCTCCGAAGCGGTAGGTATTCGTGACATGGCCTATCTGTCGAGCAGTTATTGAACAATTACCGGTAACGGTGAGAGGCAGGGTTTCCGTGGCGGTCGCGGCGAGAGCCCCGGATACAGTGAGGTCGTTCCCCGCCGATATACCGTTCACCGATGCCAAGATGTAATATGACGCATTCGAGATCTGTAGATTATAGAACGCATCGCCCCCACTGTTGAGGAGTGCGTCCGATGTCAAGCTCGTTCCATCGATAAGAGTCAGGCCGTCATTGTGGACATATGCCCCGGCGGCATCTATATACCAACAATATCCAGCATCGCTTTCTCCTTTGATTTGAAGTGTTCCGGTCGGGCCGGTCGTTGAGCCTCCCGCGTTAACGGTCATGGATTTGAAATAGTTGGTCTGTCCGTTGATGGACATGTCCAAGGTTCCGGTGACGTCCGCGTGGCCAGTTATTTCAAACCTCCCGGCGGCGTCTATACACTGGGCCGTCCCGGAGTTAACGATGAGGTCGTTGGTCGCTCTGACATATCCGTTGTTGGCTTGCAACGTCCCGCCATCGACGATGATGTCATGGGCGACCGTATGCCCATACCCGTAACTGTCCCATGTTCCGGCCGTGACCGTGAGGTCATGGGTTGGTAAAAATCCGCCCTGGACATACACGGTCCCTCCCGCGCCGTCGAACTCGACATCGTAAGGGCTTTCCCCGGTGGCCGAATAGAAATCGATATAGGCGGTTCCTCCTCCATAGGTCAATTTGACGAGGCACGAATTATAGGTGATCGTGCCGTCATTGTCAAAGGCATATCCACCGGTCGCCTCCTTCGAGGTTATGACCACGTCCTCGCTGTCGAACACGACCGTCCCGGTGTTGATGAGGGCCCCGAGGGTCAAGTATCTTGATAGGGATGCGTCATAGAAGTTCAGGGTTCCTGCGACTACGCAATCTTCAACGACCGTGAGCCTCGTGTCGGGGTTGGTCCAGTCGGTCAATTGCCCCTGTGTGATATTTAGGTCATGCTCGACATAGACGTGGGCATTCGTCGCCCCCGCGATGTCGATGGCCGCGCCAGCATGGTTGATGGTGAGATCGTAGAACTTGTTCGATGGAACACCGGCGGACGCCCCGGGATATAAGTGACTCGCCGTCGGGGTCGTTATTATGACATGACCTCCGTTGTTATTGACGGTCCCGCTCCCAACTTCTAGGCAATATCCAACAGACGATTCGCCATCGACCGTGAGGGTGTCCGATGGCAAGTTCAATGTCGCGGACCCGCTCGCGGACTTGAGGCTGTTGAATACGCTTGTCGGGTCGATGCTGTCCATATCCAACGTTCCGGCCGACATGAAGATATCGTGCATATCCATGACGCCGTCGCCCATGTCGAACGTTCCTGCCGTGTGCGTCCATAGACCCTCGACGGTCATGTCGTCGGGGTTTCCTCCAAGCGTTATGGAATGCGTCGGATGGTTGAACGTCACCGTGTTCAAAGGCAGACCGTCAGATGGTGCCCATAATACACCGGCCCCGAGGGCGGTATCGAGGGATACTATATTGCCGTTATTGTGGTCCCATGTCATTGTGGTCTGGTTGAATATGAATTGGTATCCGCTTGCGATGCCTTCACCGGCACCGGCCCCGCCCGTGAGCGTCATCGTGTCAGAGGTCAGCGTCGCGTCCGATGTCACCGTTCCAGCATGGAAATACTCGAACTCGTTCGCCGCGTTTCCTCCGTCGAAGGTTCCACCATGCAGATAGAGGCCCTCGGCGGTGAGCGCATATGTCGCCGCGTCGAACCCTGTATCGACGGGGATGGATATCTCGTCGGCGTTCGCCATCGCCGCGCCGAGGGTGTAGGACGTCGCGGTATAGGCCCCGTTGCTGTCATAGTAATCTGCAAGGGTCAAGTCCCCGGTGATGTCGGCGGTCTGCCATCCCGCGTCCGGCGTCGTTGATGTCAATGGACCATAGACTGTGAAATCAGGGGTCGCGTCCTTTGCGATAATCCATGCGGACCCGCTATTGATGGATACGCCGTGGGTGATTGTGCATTGGTCGAGTTGGGCAGAACCTCCGTTCGCCATTATAATGTCGTATTGTAGATAGCCGGTGCCTCCGCGTTGGCTGTCGAATGTGCATGATGTGAACGTCGGGGTCGTTGTCGTTGAAATCCAGACAGCACCATAGTCACCGCCGGATGATGTGAACGTGCAATTCTCCATCTGGGTATAGGTCTGTCCGCTCCCGGATAGTTGAAGGCCGAGGCCGTTGTTGGTATCCCCGCATGTGCTCTTGAAGTATTCAATGTCGATGATGGAATTGGTTGAGAGATTAACGACATCCGTGTCATAGAACTCGACCTCGTTCCCCGCGCCTCCGGTCATTTCGATGGTTCCAAATACCGTAACGGCCTTCCCTGGATTTCCAGTTATGACGGTTGAGCCCGTCGTGCATTTGAACGTATCATTGGCCGTTATGATGACGCCATCGATGGTGACGTCGTCATCAATTTCAATAGTAATCCCGCCCCCGCCGGAAGTGATGTCAACCTGAACGTCGGTGAGCGCGAGATGGATTGTCGCACCGGAAACGCGGTCCCAATTGAGGTCCGATGTGTCTATGATTGCCGGGAACGATGCGTCCGCTCCGGTGATATAGATGTCGCCGGCATTAGAGGGCGCGAAGGCATGACCGCCCTTGATATATCCAGATGCGGACCAAGAGCCGAAGGTATATGTCTTGGCGTATGTCCTGATATCATATCCAGAGACCCATGACAATTCATGCTCGATGGTCGCGTTCATGTTGAGGTCGAGATAATAAATCCCGCCCGCCTTTTGAATGTCGTAGAACGTCGTGTCATTCCCGTCGATGGCCGCCGTCACAGCCGTGGGTGCGGTGATCAATTTCCCGTCGTTGTGTGCGAAGGTCCCGCCGTTCATGTAAAGGCGATACAATATTGTGAACGAGCCGGAACCGTCGGGGGCCTCAAACGTGCCCCCTGTTGAAATAATATAATATGCGTTGCATGTCCATGATGCATCCTCGCCGAACGTCCCGCCGGATATGGTTGCGAGCCAATCGATAGTCATCGAATTGGTCCCCGGCAGGAAGTCGCCGACGGCCCATGTGACGGCCCCGTTCTCGGACCCGGCGTCGTCGACCGTGAAATCGTCGCCGAGGTCGAGGTCGCCGGTGAAGCCGACGGCGGACGTCAACTCCCCTATGGTGATGGCGGCCGAGGTTGTGATGGTGTCCGCCGTCGCGTCCAGCTTCGCCGTATCGTTGTTGTCGTCGGGCACCGTGCCAGCAACGTCCCAGTTATCGAGCGTAGACCAATCATTGTCCGCGCCTCCACTATCCCATATATAATCGGTGTGGTTGAGTGGTGCGTAGGGGAATAGATTGACCCCCTTGCACGTCACCCATCTCCAATCCTTCGACACCTTGAAGAATGCACCGTCCTTGAATACGTCCCCGTACTTGAGGTCGGCCTCGTAGAAGTATTCTATGATTTCGGTGCCAAACGCCTTATCGCGTGTCTTTAAGACAATGCCGGGGGGATCGAGGCCGCTATCTTCCATGAGGCGTATGATTTCGCCACGGTTGACCCTATGCTCCTTGGCCAACTTATCGACGGACACGCCCGAAGCGAGTGCCTGCACGATTATGGGTATGATTTCCATGTCCTCGGGCATTATGGATACATTGAAGTATTTGAGAAGGTCGGCGTCCATGGTGTCCTTCTTCGCATTGAACGCTGTGTATTCCCCGTCCATGTTGTAACGGGTCGGCCTTGTTCTAACCGCCTTTTGGTCCTTCTTTACATCAGCGGTCTTACTCCAATGTATCCAATTGGTCATCGCCTCAATCCTCCTTGTCCTGCTTTTCGAGGTCCATGATATAGTCCACTTCATATACGCCCTTCTTGCGCATGGCCTCGCGGAACACACGGGACGATACGGGTTTGGTCTCCTTGCCCATGGTATTCCGGTCCTGACGGTTTAGGCCGTCCGGCCTTGTCTCGACCCCGAGCGTCCATAGGACGGACATCGGAATGTTGAGTTCTTCCTGCTCCACCTCGCCGTACCCCGCGCCGATGGCCTTCTCGATGCCCCGCTTCACGCGATAGCGTAGTTCTACCAAGTCATCAAGGGCATACTTATCCGTGGAGACGGTCGATTTTAGGGTTATGGTTACAACCCCTTCCTTGTCCGTTTCACAGTTATAGTATGTATCCATGAAGTCCTGATGCTCCACGGCCACCACGCGAATTAGGTCCACGAGGATACGTTCCTGCTTCGCGCTGCTAAAGCCCCGGCCCGGCTTTTGGGCCAATTGGACCTTTAGCAGATACGTGTTGTCGCTCATTTTTCCTCCCTCACATTTTCCTCAAGAGCGGGGACCTCGGCATATAGGCCCTTCTTGACCCATGGTGCGAGGCGCTTCTTACGGGCGGTTTCGTCACCGCTCAATGAGATGGATATCTTCTTGTAGTTCCCCTTAACGTGGATGAATAGGTTGGTTGCGATTTCCCAACCGGACGGCATTGTCCCGTCAGGGGTCTTGAATTGAGCATCGTCCGCGAGTTTCATCTCGACCTTGACCTCGACCCTATTGATGTCCCAGGACAGGACCCTCGCCTTTAGGACCTTGAACAGCTTGAGCCCGGCGTTCATCTATAATACCCCTCGTTCATCTTCTGATAGAGGCGCTCGACGATGGCGTCCTCATCCACGTTCGTGACGTGCATATGTATCTCATTATTCCGGCTTCTGTTGTCCATGTACGTCGGACTTCCTCCACCAGGGGCCGGTAAAGTGATGACGGCAGCCGCCGCGATCATGCCTATGCGTCTCTCAAGAAGCGGGATCTCATCGAGCATCCCGCCCGATAGCTCCTGGACGAAATGCTTCCCCCATAAGGGGGTCTCACGCAAGGGCCCTTCCTCTGGCAGTGAAAACCCGATGGTCTTCTGGATGTTGTGCGCGACATCTCCCACTGCATCCTTGACCCCGTCTCCGGCATTTTCGATACCCTTCCGGAATGCCTCCATCATATCCTTCCCCCATTCCAGGAAGTCGTTCCAGAGATCCCCAAAGAAGTTGTCCAGCCATGCGAATGCATCCTCGAGGGCTGTGACCATACCAGTCCCGCTCTCGACCCATGCCGTAGCGAGACTGACTATGACATCTACCAGGTTCCGAAAGAACCCGAGGACCGCCCCGCCGGCGCCGTTCGTGAAGTTCTCCACGGATGCGGTTACCTGGTCCCAGTTCTTGTAGAGCATGATGAGCCCGAGGATGAGAAGAGCCACGGCTACGGCGATGAGCGTCACCGGATTCGCGAGCATGGCCATTGTGTTGGCCCATAAGGCAGCAGTACCTCCGGCCGTAGCAATCGTTTGGGCCACCGTGGCGATCTTGTAAGCGATAAGCCCGCCTACAATTGCGTAGATGATCTCGGGATATTGCGTCAGAGTATCGAGGACGGGCTGGATGATTCCAAAGAAACCAGTCAGAGCGGGGATGACCCCCTCGGCAAGTTGCAGTTGCATGTCTTCCAGGGCAGCATTAAATTTCTCCTGCTTTGCCGCGGAGGATTCCGCATACTGGCCAGCCGCGTCGGCCGCCGTCCCGGTAGCGTTCAGGTTACTCTTGGCCACCCTTCCGACGGTCTCGATGTTCTCGACGGCCGCAACCATCGCACCCGACCCGCGGATGCCGAACAACTCAAGGGCCTCGGTCGCGCTCATGCCGGCTTTCTTCAGTTCTCCGAACAG
>Ga0180434_10001276_pt1 | contig 36512 bp, 39 predicted proteins | sample SS_ome_7_FD_132453 | JGI IMG/M metagenome (GOLD analysis project Ga0180434, IMG submission 132453) | Hypersaline lake sediment archaeal communities from the Salton Sea, California, USA - SS_1_D_2 metaG | ecosystem: Environmental > Aquatic > Non-marine Saline and Alkaline > Hypersaline >... | reverse complement strand
GCGCGAGGGCGCGGAGGGCGTCATACTGGAAACGGGCGACGGCTTTGTGCGGGCGCGCCCGGTCGACGCGCCACAAAACGACGTCCAAGCCGGCATAGTGGCGGCCTTGCGGCCCGGCCAGGGCTTGGCCGTGGGCTTGGAGCAGTGGCGCGACCCCTCTTGGATCGTGGGCGATTCGCGCGACTTGGACGACCACGCGGGCGGCCTTTACGACTTCATCTTTACGTGCCCGCCATACTATGACCTAGAGGTGTACAGCGACGACCCGGCAGATGTAAGCAATGCCCCAACCTATGCCGAGTTCTTGGCCGTATACCGCGAAATCATTGCCAAGGCCGTGGCCAAGCTGAGGGAGGACCGCTTTGCGTGCGTGGTAGTGGGCGAGATCCGCGGCCCAGGCCCTGGCTACTATCGCGGCTTTGTGGCCGACACTATAGCGGCCTTTGAGGATGCCGGCATGCGCCTCTATAACGAGGCCATCCTGGTCACTGCCGTGGGGAGCTTGCCCGTGCGCACGGGCAAGGCGTTCCGGGCAACCCGCAAGATGGGCAAGGCCCATCAGAACGTCCTTGTGTTCGTAAAGGGCGACCCACGGGCCGCGACTGAGGCCGTGGGTCCAGTGGCTGTCGCGGACTTGGGCGAGGGCGTGGAATGATGCATACCATAGGATGCATAAAGCCATGACAGTGAGCGCGCGCAAGGCCGCGGAAATGGCCCAAAGGCGGGCACACGTGGCCCGGCTGTACCTCATAGAAAAGAAGGCCCAGGCCGTCATCGCCCAGGCCCTAGAGGTTAGCCAAAGCACGGTTAGCCGGGACTTGACCGAGCTACAAAAGCAGTGGATCGAATCGGCCCTTGTGGACATCAACGAGGCCAAGGGCAAGGAGTTGGCCCGCATTGATGCCTTGGAACTGGCCTACTGGGACGCTTGGACGCGGAGCCTACAGCCGACCACCAAGAGCACGCAAAAGGCCGTCGAGGGCGGCATAGGGCAAAGCCGCAAGGAGGCCAGCAAAACGACAGAGGAAACCGTGGGCGACCCGCGTTGGCTTGCCGGCGTCCAGTGGTGCATCTCCGAGCGGTGCAAGATACTCGGCCTTTACGCCCCCAAGGCCGTGGCCGGCCAAGAGGACGACGGTGCCTTGCTGATAAGGTTGGATGTGTAGATGGCCGAAATAGCCTTTTCCGACCTTTGCACGTTCACGGCCAAGCAGATGGAGGCCACGGCCACGGCAGACCAAACGCTGTACACCTTGTTCGGCGGGTCGCGCGGGCCGGGAAAAAGCCACTGGATTCGATGGTATCTTGTGCGGAGGCTCCTACACTGGGCCAAGCAAGGCTTGAAGGGCGTGCGGGTTGGGCTGTTCTGCGAGGACTATCCAAGCCTCACAGACCGCCACGTAACCAAAATCAAGACCCAGTTTCCGCCCTGGCTTGGCCGCGTGCGTTCGTCGCGGCTTGATGGCTTTGGCTACTTTCTTCACGAACGCTATGGCGGAGGCGGCATACTGCTCCGCAACCTAGACGACCCAACCAAGTATCAGAGCGTGGAGTTTGCCGGCATAGCCGTCGATGAGCTAACCAAAGACCCGGAATCCACTTTTGATACCTTGCGCGGTTCCCTACGCTGGCCGGGCGTGCACGACCCGTTCTTTATCGCGGCCACTAACCCGAACGGCGAGTATTTCAAGTGGGTCCGGCGCTACTGGATCGAACGCGATTTGCCCGAGCACCTTGCCGGCCACGAGGACGACTTTGCCTATGTGGCGGCCTTGCCCACGGACAACCCGCACCTTGACCCATCATACTGGGAGATGTTGGCCACGCTTACGCCAGCATTGCGAAAGGCTTGGGTCGAGGGCGACTGGTATGTGGGCGTGGAGGGCCTTGTGTATGCCAAGTTTAGCCAGGCCAACGTCCGGGATGTGGGCTTTGTGCCGGGCCGGCCTTACGAAATCGGCATTGACGACGGTTACATAGACCCGCGGGCCGTGGTGTTCGTACAGAAGCAAGGGGCGCATTATGTGGTCTTTGACGAGCTATACCAACGCGAGCACCTAGAGGAAGAAACCGTGCGGAGCATACTGGCCAAGGCGTACCACTGGGCACCACACGCGGCCCTCGCGCCCGAGGACCGGGCCACGGGCCACAAAGACCCCTGGCCGGACGAAATCAAGGAGAACCGCGAGCTTGCGGGTTGGCTTCGGCGTCGTGGCGTGCCCTTGCCCGAGATAGCCGCGGTCGCCCACGAGGCCGCGGCCTTGCGCAAGCGGCTCCGAGCGGCCGATATCCCGGCCCGGAATTGGATGGCCCGCAAGGCCGGAGGCGGCCAAAGCACGCGGAAGGCGGCTATACGCGAAACCCGTGCCCTGGTGCTAGACGGCAAGGGCCACAGAACGCTCTTGGTGCATCCACGATGCAAGGCCCTCTTGGACGAGGTGCTAACCGGCTATAAAAACAAGGAAACCCGCGACGGCTATGCAGACGAGCCGGCAGACGGGAACGACCACGCGGCCCAAGCCTTGGAAAACTGGGTTTGGCTCCGCGGAAGGGCGGCATAATGCCAACACTGCGACAACGATGGCAAGCGGCACGGGCGGCTTGGCAGCAAGGCGGCCAGGGCAAGGCCATTTCGCACCATCCCGAGCTTGCCGACCGCGAGCACGTATACAGTTCGGGCGGCAAAGCCGTCGCCCAGATCTCCGGCGACTTCGAGAGCTATGCCCGCGTGTACGAGGTCTATGCTTGGGTACAAAAGGCCGTTCGCAAGTATGCCGATGCCATTGCTCCCTTGCCCGTGCGGGTTGTGGACGGTGCCGGCAAGGCCATCGAGGCCCATCCAGTGAGCGAGCTTTTGGCATACGTTAACCCGGACACCTCGCCCGTGGACCTATGGAACGCCTATTGCGTGCAAAAGCTCCTTGGAGGCGAAACGTTCCACGAGTTGCGCGACAGCCGGGCCGGCGTGCCCGTGGAACTGTGGCCAAGGCGGCCCGATCTCGTGGATGTGGTGCCCGATGTGGCCGAGCCTCACTTTCCACGTGTGGCCGGCTATGTGTACGACGAACGCGAGGTGCCCTTTGAAAACGTGGTGCACGATAAGTTCTACAACCCACGGCAACCGTTCCGCGGCCTGGCTCCCGCGGGCGCGGTGCGGCAGGGCATTACAATCGACATGTTTGCCCAAGCGTGGAGCAAGGGTTTCTTGCGTGGGGGCGCGCGTCCGGACTGGGCCTTGGTCGCGCCCGAGGGCCTTACCACCACGGAGCGCCAGGACTACTATCAGCGCATAGACGAAAGCCACGCGGGCACGGAAAACGCCCACAAGCCTATCGTGCTCGAAGAGGGCGTAACCGACATCAAAACCTTTAGCTGGTCGCCCGTAGACATCCAGTGGCTTGAACAGCGCAAGTTCTCCCGCGTGGAAGTGGCGGCAGTGTTTGGCGTGCCCGGCGAGATTATGGGTTGGGGCGAGGCCAACACTTACGAGAACATGGATCAAGCGCACCTATGGTTCTGGAAGCTAACCTTGCTCCCGTTCCTTATGGCCCGCGATGCCGCTATTACGGCCTTTTTCTCGCGCGTGCGGCCCTTGCTGGCCCGCTCCGAGCGCGTGGCCACGGACACGTCCAGCGTGGCCGCCCTGCAGGAGAACATAGCCGATAAGGCCGACGCGGCTAAGATTTTTTGGTCGATGGGATACCCGCTCAACCTCATAGACGACCGGATGGGCTTGGGCTTTGGCCCGGTGCCTGGGGGCGATGTGGGCTTTGTGCCCGTGGGCGTTATGTCCATCGAGCAAGCCCAACTCCGGCAAGCTCCGACCAGCTGGCAACCCGGCCAAGGTGAGCCGGCCAACGATGGCGAGGATCCCGGCACGGGCGACGACGACGCAGAGCCGGAAGATGAAGAACTGGCCATCGTTGGGCCACGTGTGGCCGGCCTACTGCCGGCAGTGACCCGGCAAGTGTTCCCGGACTACGGTTCTGCCAGGCACAAAGCCCAGTGGAAAGCCATACAAGGCATCGCCCTCCCTTACGAAAAGGCGATGCGCGAACGCTTGGCCGCGGACTTGGCCAAGCAAGGCGAGGAAACGGGCGCGGCCTTGGCGGCCTATATGGCCCGCGAGGGCACCAAGCAAGACCAAGAACCAAGGATACCCGAGGAAGCAAGCGAGTTCTTCGACGCGGAATACTGGGCGGCTTGGTTTGCGCTCCGCATGGAGCAGTTCTACACGGACATGACGCGGGCCGCGGGCGCGGGCGTGTTGGCCGAAATTGGCGTGGACGTAATCTTTGATCTTACGGACCCGTTCGTGGCCAACGCCTTGAAAGAAATGCGCATGGTGTTCGCGGAGGACATAACCGGCACCACGCTCGAAATGCTGGACGTGGCCTTGCGCGCAATGCTGGCCGAGGCGCAAGAGGAAGGCTGGTCTGCGTTCCAGATGGCCACGGAGTTGGGCAAGCGTACCGATGGCGTCTTTGGCAAGCGGGCCGAGCTTTGGCAATTGGAGCGCATAACCCGGACGGAGATGGGCAAGGCTCGGAGCTTGGGGCGTTGGCAGGGCGCAATGCAATCGGGCGTCCAGCTTGTGAAAACGTGGAGCGCGGCTATGGACGAGCGCACGCGCGATAACCATAGGAACGCCCACGACAACTATCAAAACACGCCTATACCCGCGGACCAACCTTTTAGCGTGGGCGATACCACGATGCAGGCGCCTCGAATGTCGGGCGTGCCGGCAGAGGACATCAATTGTAGATGTGAGGCCATTTTCGCGCCAGCTATCCTATTCGCGGCCAGCTGGCAAAGGAGGATTCTTGAGAAAGCCACAGTTGGGGCATAATAGCCTCGTACACAAGCAATTCACCATCACGCGGGAGCCGGCCACGGGCCGCGTAACCGTGAGCACGCCCGGCCTCGACCGCCACAAGGACCGCGTGCACATCGGCCAGTTCGACATCGGCCAGTATAGGCGAAACCCGGTTTTGCTATGGGGGCACAATTACGCGGACCCCTATGCCGTGATAGGCCGGGCCAACGAGATCGAGCAAACCGGCACGGCCCTTTCCTTGGTGCCACAGTGGCGCGACATCGCCAACGATGCCGACCCTATGAACATCATCAAGCTACTTTGGGACACCGAAATGGTCCGGGCCTTTAGCATAGGTTTCCGCCCGGAGGAATGGACGGAAAACACGGAAGGCGGCTTGGATTACACTGCCGGCGAGATCCTAGAGGTGAGCTTGGTGCCCGTGGGCGCAAACGCGGACGCCTTGCGCGCAATGGCCAAGGGCATCGGCCCGGCGTGGCTGTTCGAGGATATGCCGCCACAGTTCAAGCCGTGGGGCGCGGCCTTTGGGCCGGGCACGGCCAACCTTACGGACGCCGAGCGCAAGCAAGCCTTCCTCGACGCCTTGCTGTCCAACACTGCCGGCCAGCACACGCACGGCCTCACGATTGACAGTGATACGGCCACGTATGGCCCGCAAAGCACCACGAGCGACGACCCCTTTGTGTGGCACACTTGGCCAGCTTGGCCGGCCAACAGTCCGAACCTTGTTTTGCGCGAGATGGAGGCCGATACCGAGCCGCCTATGGCGTGGGTAAGGCGGCTCACTGTGGAAACCAACTTGGGCCGCCACACGTGCCTCGCCTCGTTTTATGGTTATGAAGTGCACGTGCCGGAGGATGCCCTTACGCTGGACTTGAACGAGGACGGCGACATTGTAGAGGTGCCCCATCCGGACGCGGGCAAAACGTACAGCCGGCGAGAGGTTGCCTTTGTGCCGCCCGTGCCGTTCCACAATGAGAAATGGGGTTGGGACGATGCCGTGTACAGCATTTCGGCCAAGGCCACAACCGACGAGGCCCTTGTGGATGAGGACGACTGGGAAGTGATCGACCTTTCGCCCGTTTTGCTGGCATTGCCACGCGGCCCGGAGCCGGAAAAGGCTTTTGGCCACGAGGTTGGCCGGCTTTGTGTAAGTGGTATGACCGCCCTCGGCCAGAAGTTGGCCAGGCGGATACGTGGGCCTACAGTTGGCCCGGTGCGGCGTCTGCAAGTGGAGGAGCTCGACGCGCCACACGTGGACGGCACGGGCCGGGACGAACTGGAACGGGCCTTTGCAACGTTGACCCAAGAATTGGCGGACTGGTTCCGCCCAACCGGGCGCAATGCGCCCCAAGGAGACGAATAGTGTCAGAGGAATACACCATCAACGACGCCACGCGCGCGATTCTGGAGCTTACGCGATGGCTCAAGGGCAATCCGCCCCAGGATGCGACCGTGGACTGGGAAAAGGTGCAAGCCCACTTCGAGCCGCAAGTGGAGGCCCTTGTGGCCGCGCGCGTCAAGGCCGAAATGGACCGGCAACCCGTAAGGGGCGAACCCATCGGTGCACACGTGCCGGGCGATGGCGTGGCCGAACTGCTCAAGGGAAACCGCTATGCGCGCGCGGTGCGGCACATGCGCGAGGACGGCTTTTATCGCGATGGCGGGCAAATCGTCAAGGACGTGGACTTGTACATTGCGCGCAATATGCTCGCGGCCCAGTGGCGCATCAAGCAACTCGACCAGCGCATGAACGGCGACGAACACGTGCGCAAGCCGAGCGACGACTTGGACAACGCCCTAAAGGCTTTGACCAGCACGGGCAGCGCAACGGGCGACGAGCTTGTGCCGGAGGACTTGGCGGCCACGCTTTGGGAGGACTTCTTTTTGGCCTCGCGGGTTGCCGGCGTGATTACGAACATCCCCATGCCCACGGACCCGTTCAATGTGCCGCTTGGGCTTGGTGCCATCACGTGGCGCAAGGGCACGGAGACGCAAGCCACCACGGCCAGCACTCCGGCCACGGCCAAGGTAACGCTCACCACGACCGAGCAGGTCACCGAACAAGTATGGAGCTACACCTTGTCCGAGGACGCGGCCATTGCGATGGCTCCGGCCTTGCGGGCACGCTTGGCCCAGTCGGGCGCGGAACAGATCGATTATTGCGCGCTCAACTTCGACAGCACGGCCACGGCCACGGGCAACGTGAACAGCGACGACGCGGCTCCGGCCAGCGATGCCTCCTACTTGAGCGATGGCCAAGACGGCATCCGGCATCAGTGGATTGTGGACAACACGAACCAAACCGTGGACGCGGGAGGCGATGCCCTGGCCGACGCCGACCTACTGGGCGCGTTCGCCAAGATGGGCAAGTATGCCGTGGACCCGAACCGGTGCGTGTTGGTTTGCGACGTGCAAACCTACTTGAAGGGATTCCTGGACCTGGACAATGTGATCGGGTTGGACAAGTTTGGCCCGAGCACGCCCATCTTGACCGGCCAGCTGGCCGCCTATCGCGGCTTCCCCATCATCATCAGCGCAAGCCACGGCCTGGCTATGGCAGACGGCAAGCTGTCCGCCACGGCCAGCAATAACACGCTTGGTTCGCTCAGCGTGTGGAACCGCGATATGTGGTATATGGGCTTCCGGCGTCAAGTGTTGGTAGAAGTGGATCGGGACATCCAGCGGCGGGTCTATCTGATGGTTACCTCGTTCCGCGAGGCAGTGGGCGCGCACGGCACACGGTCCAGCAACACGCACACGGCAGGCGTTATCAATATCCTCGTATAGCCGCAAGGCTAACCGGGAGCCGGGCCGCCCACGTGGCGGCCCAAAGGAGCGTCCTATGAGGAAACCGAACCGGCACGTGTTGGCCTTGCTGGCCTTGCTGGCCTTGCTGGCCCTTACGGGTTGCCAGTGGGCGGAAGATGCCCAGGCCACGCGGGAGGCCAGTGTCGCGCCCGAGGATGTGGACGGCGCGCGGGCCGCGGCCCTGGCAGAACTCGAGCTTGGTGCCGGCAACACGACAGAAATAGCGGGCCAGGAAGGGCCGGCCTACACGATTATCGTCATCACCAAGGGCGAAAGCGTGCTATGGTCGCCACACGTGGCCGATAGCAGTGGCGAGGCCGGCTTGCAATCCGTGGCCGGCTTGGCCGAGGATGGGCCGGCTATGCGGCTATACGTACACGAGGGCAAGCTGGTCATAGAAATGGAGGATCTACAACCGTGAAAACCAAACTTCGCGCGGGCTTTGTTCTGCTGGCCTTGCTGGCCTTGCTGGCCGGATGCCGCAAAACGCCCACGCCAGAACCTACTTTCGATCTTGGCGACATCGGGAGCCGGGCCGGCTCGCCACGCGAGCGCATCTGTATCAGTTGCGCGGACGACAGCTATATGCGCCACGCTGGCACGCTGTACTTCTATAGCGACAACCTTGCCACGCAGACCTTGGCCTTGGGCGGGTCCAGTGGCGATGTTACGCTGGCCACGGGCGACTTGGCCCTTACAGCCGGAGATCTCACGCTGGCCGCGGGCGATACCACACTTACAGCGGGCAACCTTGTCGTCACTGCCGGCGATGCCACGGTTACAGCGGGCGACCTTACCATGACGGCCGGCGACATCGACCTTACAGCCGGCAACATCACAGCGGCCATCGGCGTCGAGCACCTTATGTTCCCGACCGTGGCCAGCACAAGCATCACCTATACAGCCGCGGCAGGAGGCACGGGCGCGGCCTTCACTGTGGGCGATGGCGAGATCTGGCTCGTCCACGCGGTTTTCGCGCAAATCACCACGGATTTCGATTGCACGGGCGACGATGCTACGCTGGTCGTCGGTGACGGCAACGATGCCGATGGCTTCCTTGTGCTGGCCGATGCCGAGCTACAGACCAGCGACACCGAGGGCACGGGTTGGGCCGCGGGTTGGCAAGGGCAAGTCCCGGCCACGCAGGGCGCTTACCTCGATGCCGCGGCAGGAGGCCGGGCCTTCGTCTACGCCCCAAGCGGTGCCGATGAAACCATAGATTGGCTCGTGGACGAGGCCAGCGGTGAAACGCTGTCGGCCGGAGCCGCGACCATCTACATCGTCTATACCCGCATCCAGTAGGCCGGCACACTAGGAGGCACCTATGCGAACAAAACGATGGCCGGCTTTGGCGCTAACCTTGGCCCTGGTGCTATGCCTTGGCGTGGCATGCCGGCAGACGCCCGAGCCGACCGTAGACTTGGGCGACATAGGGAGCCGGGCCAACTCCCCACGGGAACGCATCTGCATCAACTGTTCCGACGACAGCTATATGCGGCACGGAGGTCGCCTACAGTTCTACAGCGACAACCTTGCCACGGAAACGCTACGCCTGGACGGTGCCCTTGGCCGGCTTGGCGTGTACAGTGGCGGCACGGAAACGGCCCGCCTGGGCGGCACGGATGCGCTCCAGCTGTATGGCGACGGAACCGTGTGGGAAGATTTGCGCGTGCCCTTGGAGCGTGGCAAAACAGCCGGCTCCAACGTGCCAACCTATGAGCAGTGGGCCGACGATGGCAATTCCAGTTCGGGCGTGTATGCCTACTCGTTCGATGATGATGACGAAATATGGCTAACCGTGCAGATGCCCCACGGCTGGAAAACGGCCAGCACGATCTATCCTCACGTCCACTGGATGGCCGAGGGCGATGCGTCGACCAAGAACGTGGGCTTGGGCCTTGAGTACATCTGGTCCAGCATAGGCGAAACCATCACCACCACCACTATCGTCACGCGCAACGTGGCCGGCGACACGGCCTACAATCACGAGATAACCGGGCTTCCGGCCTCGGGCATAGCCGGCACGGGCGAGGGCCTATCCAGCATCTTGGCCGTGCGGCTATACCGCGAGGCCGCGGCATCAGACAACTACACGGGCGGCATCTACATCCTAGAGTTCGATGTGCATTATGAGATCGACGCTTTGGGGAGCCGCGAAATCACAACAAAGTAGGCCGGCCCAGTTGGGCGGCCACACGTGGCCACGGGCCACAAAGGAGAATCAGAAGTGGTAGAACTGGCAGCAAACAAAAGCAACGTTATCGCCATCCCGTTCTATATTGCGAACGCGGCGGCATCACAGAGCGCGGTCGTGCTCAGTATGCCGGGCGAGGCCACGGCCACGGATATGGGGCAGATGCCCATCCCGTGGGCCGGCTCCATCGTGGGCTTGAGCGTGGCCGTGGAGGCCGCGCGTACAGCCGGCACCTTGACGCTCAACCCAACCATCAACGGCACGGCCACGGCGCAAAGCGTGGTCATTGACGACGACCCCACCACGTATAACACGGCCCAGTATGCCCGCGGTGCCTATCCCATCACAGCCGGCCAGCGGGTTGGCATGAAGATGACCACAGATGCCGACTGGGCCGCGGGCACCACGCCTTCGGTCGTGGGTTGGGTTTTCGTGCACATCGAGGAAATGTAAGCGTGGCGAGCAAGCTCGTAACCTTGCGGGCGTTGGCCAACTATACCAACGCCCAAGAGCACTATCCGGAGGGCCACGAGTTCGACACGGACGAGGAACACGCGGCCTGGCTGATGCGGGACGCGCCAGGATGCTTTGAGCAGATCAAGCCAAAGCCGGCCCGCAAGCGCGCGACGCGCAACACGGCCATCAAGGCCGAGGACACGATAACCAAGTAGGCCGGGGCGGCCCACTGTGGCCGCCCGGCACAAGGAGAAACCTATGCAGAGCGAACTTTCTATGCGCGGGAGCCTGGGCGTAAAGCACAACCGGGCAAAGCGCTCCACGAACGCGGCCTTGTGGCGACTGCAGAACTACAGCCGGCCCGCGTTCCTCCTGGGTTGGGCAAAGCACCACACGGCCCGGCTCGTTTCCGCGTGGACCGGCCATCCGGTGCTCTTGGGCGCATTGCGCGCCCGGTTCATCGGCTATGATGGCCAAGTGGTGGATCTCGGCTTGGCCGGCTATCGCGTGGTGACCACGGCCTTTGTGAACGAGATGGTGGACCAGTTGCAAGCGGAAGACAGCACCTGGGGCGATTTCAAGTATCACGATTCGGGCGTGGGCACCACTGCCGAGGCCGTGGGCGACACCGATATGGAAACCACGGACGGCGAAAGCCGCGCAACCGGCACGCAAACCGAGGGCGCGAGCGCCAACATCTATAAAAGCGTCGGCACCATCAGCTATACCACCACCAAAGCCATCACGGAGCATGGCGTGTTCAATGCCAGCACCTCCGGCGAGCTTATGGACCGCACAGTGTTTTCGGCGGTCAACGTGGTGAACGGCGATAGCATCGAATTCACCTATGAGCTAACCGTTTCGGCCGGGAGCTAAACTATGCCGGGCTTGGGGCGCGTCGTTTCAAGGCGTGCGGCCTTACATCCAACGTTGCCGGCCATCGAGTTCGACTATGATGGCCGGCATTACGAGTTCGACCAGGCCCTTGCCAACCGTTCGGAAAGCCAGGTACAGCGCACCATCGACCGGGCCATTTCCAACGCAGGCGACGAGGGGCGGCTTTGGGTTACGTGCCACAAGAACCGCGACGATACTTGGGCGTTCTACGTGAGCGATACTGGGCCTATAGCCGCGGACCACGTTTGGCCGGAGGACTGGACCGACGAGGAAAAGGGCCTATAGAGGCCGCAAAGGTGCCGCATGGCTGAAATCTGCAATCTGGAACTGGAATCCGATCTTTCGGAGTTTTCCTCAACCGTAACCGATGGAGGCGACCTATACTGGGCGTCTGCCGCGGCTTTGGGCGGGTCCAGTGGCGGCATGGTTGCCAACGCGGACGACACTACGGCCATATATGGCCGCTACGATTTCACGCAAATCACGAGCGATGCCTACCGATTCCGCTTTTACTTCGACCCAAACGGATACGCGGAGTACGGCATAGGCCAAGTGTTCACGGTTTACGACAACAATAGCGGGCGCATCCAAATCAGCTACACAAGCCGGTCCGGGCCTATCCACGAGCTACGCTTGCGCTACATAGACGATAGCTTTTCGTGGACCTACTTGGGCGGGGCGCAATCTATAACGGACGAGGAACACTACATAGAGGTTCTCGTGGAGTACGCTTCCTCTGCCGTGGCCAGTGACGCGACCATTACGTGGTGGTTCGATGGCGTGCAAAAGCAGACAGATAACACGCTGGACATCTACGATCTAAGCAAGCCGTCCAGCTTCCGCGCGGGCGTCATCTACACGGCCAACACGTGGAATAGCACCTTCTACATTGACGAAATCGTGTTCCGCGACGACGATACCGAAATAGGGGCGCGGAGCACGCAATATACCCAAGGTGCCGCGGGCACGCTTGGCTTGGCCGGCGCAATAGACCGCGAGGCCGCCAAGGTTCTGGCCGGCCAGCTTACGCCCCAAGGTTACGCGGCCAGGGCCATACGGCTCACACGTGGGGGCGTCCTGGCTCCCGCGGGCGCGGTCCTTCGGGCCGTGACGATTCCACGGCAAGCCGGCAGTCTAGGGCCAGCGGGCACGCTTGCGAGAGGCGTGGCCATCCCACGGCAAGCCGGCACAATCGGCCCAAGTGGCGGCCTTCTGAGGATGGCCGGCAAGGCCCTCGCGGGCGCGTTGGCTCCCAGTGGCGCGCCCTCTCGGCACGTGGCAATCCCACGGCAAGCCGGCGTCCTGGTGCCCAGTGGGGCAACCAACAGACAGACGGCTATCCCACGGCAAGCCGGCACAATCGCGCCCAGTGGGGCAACCAACAGGCACACGGCTATCCCACGGCAAGCGGGCACAATCTCGCCCAGTGGAGCCGGCGACCCGGCCTTACGGGCCGCGCGGGCCACAGCTGGCCAAGTGGTGCCCAGTGGGGCGACGGCGCGCCAAACGGCCAAGCCTACAGCCGGCACCTTGTCCCTTGCGGGAGCCTTTGCACGTGTGGCCACGCTGGCCAGGGCCGTGGCCGGGACGCTCGCGCCCAGTGGCGCGCCCAGTCGCAGAACGGCAATCCCGCGGCAGGCCGGCCAGCTTGCTCCAAGTGGGGCGACAGTCAGACAGCCGGGCAAGGCCCTTTCGGGCGCTATGGCTCCAAGCGGTGCGGCCTCTCGCAAAACGGCCAAGCGGCTCGTCGGAACGGTTGGCCTGGCCGGCACGCTGGCCCTTCTGACAGCTGTAACGCTGGCCGGCACGCTGGCCTTGGCCGGCACGGCAGCGGCCTCCCTCCGGGCGGCCAGGACGCTGGCCGGCACGCTTGCCCCCACGGGCGAGCTTACGCGGGCCACGGCCTTGGCCCTGGCCGGCACGCTGGCCCTTACGGGCACCTTACGGATACTCGTGGCGCTCGCGAACCTCGCGGGAGTCCTTGGACTATCCGGGAGCGTGGCCTACGAAAAAGGCGTGTTCCTATACCTCGCGGGAGTCCTTGGACTATCCGGGAGCACTAACCGGGCGGCCAGCTTGCCACGCCAAGCCGGCACACTCGCGCCCAGTGGCGCGGCCACACGTAGAACGGACAAGCGTGGGGCGGGCACCTTGGGCCTTGCCGGCGTCGTGGCCACGTGGCGCTTCGTGCCGCTCGCCTTGGCCGGGATCCTCGGCCTTGCTGGCACCACGAGCCGGCATAGCACCAAGCGGGCCGCGGGCACCATCACGCCCGTGGGCGTGGTCGTGCGGCTTGTGGCCCTTGTGGCCTTCCAGGGCGACCTTGCCCTGGCCGGCCAGCTTGTACGCCAAGGACAGCTTGCCCTTGCCGGCACCTTGCCCTTGGCCGGCCAGCTGGCCCGGAAAACTGCCATTATCCTGGCAGGAACCTTACAGCTTGCCGGCAACCTTGCCCGGCTTGTGGGCCTTGCGCTCGCGGGAGTCCTTGGACTATCTGGCCAGCTGGCCACGCTTCGCACGGCTTTCGTGGTGCTCGCGGGAGTCCTTGGACTATCGGGAGCTATGGCGAGGCGCACGAGCAAGCGGGCCGCGGGCACCTTGCCCTTGGCCGGCACGCTGGCCAGGGGCGTGGCCCTTGCGTTGGCCGGCGTCTTGGGCTTGGCCGGCCAGCTGGACACCACAAGGCTGTTCTTCCTGTCCGTAGGCGGCCAGCTTGTCCTGGCCGGCACGCTGGACCGGCTGTACAGCTACGCCCGAGCGTTCGGCGGCACGGTTGGCATGGCCGGCACACTTACCCGCACCACGGGCTTGGTCCTGGCCGGCACGCTGGCCGTCGCGGGCGGGCTTGTGGTCCAGATGTTCCGGCAGATAGGGCCGACTATACGGGCCGCCTTGACCGGGCCGGAAGTGCGGGCCGGCCAAGAGTTTGAAGCGCCCATAATCCGCTCGGCCAGCAGTGGCGGGCCTACACTGGGCGCATCGGAGGAAACGAAATGATTCGCTTGGAACTGGCAGTGGACGACATTGCCAACATCATGGCCAAGGGTTACACGGTTATCCGGGTCTACACGGACACCGACCCCGCGGGCGGCTTTGCTTCGCTGGACGGAACTGTAACCCTTGTCGAGCACACGACCGGCTATATGTACGTGGACACCGATGGCGATACGGCCACGTATTACAAGGCGGCCTTTTATGGTACATCGCCCGGCGAATCGGCCAAGTCTGCCGTTCAGCAAGGCGGCACGATGGACGCCTATTGTACGGCCAGCGATGTCCGGCAAGAGTTGGCCATCGGCAGCGGCATCAGCAACGTGGGGGCAAAGTGGGACTACTCCCTTTGGAAAATGGCCATCGAGGCGAGCCGCCTAATCGACGCCCAACGCGGGCTTGAGAATAACGCCTACTTGGCCACGGGCGCGGCCTCTGCTCGAGTGCTGGATGGAAACGGGCAGGTATCGCTACGCTTGCCGTGGCCGGCTGTATCGGTTTCCACTGTGGAAGTAGAGGAAACGGACGGCACCTATACCGAATGGGCGGCCACGGACTACTTTACATGGCCGCGCAACACGCTCACGAATCAACCGATATGGCGGCTCGATGTGAACCGCAAGAGCAGCGGAACAAAGCAAGTTTGGACGCGCGGCCAAGACCGCGTTCGCGTGACAGCCGTGTGGGGCGTGAGCGCCACGGTGCCCGCGTTGATAGAGCGCGCGTGCAAGATGCAGACGGCCATCTGGTACAAGATGGCCATGTCGGGCTGGTCCGATACGGGCGGAGCCGTGGACTTTGGCGAGCTTCGTTACCCGCGCAAGATAGACCCAGCAGTGGCGCACCTTGCGCGCCAGGCTCCGCCAAACTGGGCGAGGCTCTAGAGCGTGGCCGACCAACTGGGCACCTATAGCGTAAAGGCCGCGGACGTCGACGCGATGGCCAAGGTTGTGGCAAGGTATCCCGAGCTTGCACGTGCGGTCATGATAGACACCATGACCGAGGCCGTGTACCTTGTGGCCGGCGAGATAATGCGCCTCACGCCACGCAACACGGGCAACCTTATCGGCACCATCGGCGGGCGCGTGGAACAGCTTGGCAGCATAGGGAGCCTGGGCGGAGAAGTGAGCGGCATAGTGGAGGCGGGCGCGGATTACGCCCTGGACGTGGAAATGGGCCTTCCGCCCGGCACATGGATTTCGGACATCGACGCCCTCAAGCGTTGGGCGCACCTCCGGCTTGGCGACGAGGATGCGGCCTATGGCGTAAGGGCGGCCATTTTCAACCGCGGAACGCGGGTACATCCACACGGCCAGCGCGGATACTGGATGTTCGCGCGTGGCTGGAAAAACGCACGTGGGGGCGTGGCCAAGCTGTTCGCCTTGGTGCCCAAGCGTGTGGTGGAAAAGATAGGAGCCTTGTATGGCCGATAGCACGCCCGACGAACTGGACATCTTTATGTCCGCGCTACAGGCGCGATGGGGGACCGTGGAAGGTGTGGGCGCTACGCCAGAACACCCTCCCGAGGGTATAGGCGATCCGCCTATGGTTGTGAGCTACTTTGTGCGTGGCGATGTACGCCCGGCTCCCTTTATCGTCCATACGGTGCACTCGGACTTGATCTTGGCCCGTAACACGCTACACGAGGACGAGGAAGCGGCCCGGCCCTTCATCTTGCGCGGCATCGAGGCCATTGCGGCCGACATCTACATGATGAAGGACAGCGCGCGCACGTGTGAGCATTGTATTGTGCTGGATTACATCGGGCCTGGGCCAATTCGCTGGCAGGGCACGGAGTACTTCGGCGTTCGTTTCGTGTTGGAGGTGAAAATACAACATGCCAACGTCTCGTTCTTCTAAAACAGCGGCCCGGCAGTGGGCACGCTGGACGCCTACGGGCGCGCACTACCAAGCTCCGGGCATTCCTGGGCGCGACCTTTCGCCCGATGAAGTGGATGCCTATGGCCCGGCCACACTGCTCCGGGCCAAGTGTTACACCCTCGTATCCGTGGAAGATGAACCGTGGCCGGGCGATGCGCCCGTGCCAACCAAAGAGGCCGAGCCACAGCCGGCCAAGGAGGAATAGCCTATGGCTGTCGAAGCACTAAAAAAGGTACAGTTCGCAAAGGAAACCTCGCATGGCACGCCAGCGACAGCGGACACCATGCTTGGCTTTATGTGCACCATCCCGGAGGATGACCGGGAAGTGCACGTGCCGCGCGTGGAAATGGGCGTGCGTATGACCGAATACTTGGACGCGGCCATTGTAAAGCGGCTCGTGGCCGATGGTATCGGGCTTGAGGACAGCGATGGGGTCTATTTCGAGGCTTTGCCGGCCTTGTTTAGCACGATCATCGTGGGCAACGTTACGCCCACGGATGCCTCGCCACTGTACACTTGGGAGTTCGCTGTCAACCAAAGCGGCACGGAAAACTTGGACACCATCACCTTGGAGGCCGGCGACGACGCGGGCGGCTATCGGATTCCCTACTGCATCGGCAAAAGTTTCCAGATGTCGGCCGACGTGGATGGGGGCGACGCCAACATGTCGGCGGAGCTTGTGGGCCAGTATGTGGAACTGGTTTCGATGACGGCCGGCCTCAGCTTGCCCACCATGACCTTGCTCCAAGGCAAGCGGTCCCGGCTGTACATTGACGACACCTGGGCCGGCTTGGGGACCACAGAAGTCACGAACACGCTTGTGGGTTGGGAAGTGAACTTTGAAGGGGGCGGCCATCAGAAACACTGGGGATCCGCCAACATGGAGTTCGACGGCCATCAGCAAGGCGAAATCCGCGGCACGTGTGTCCTTACGATGGAGCGCAATGCCAGCACGCGCGCGGAGGAACTGCTATACCGACCGGCCAGTGGCGGCACGGCTATCACCAAGCGCTTCGTGCGGCTAACCAACACAGGCCCAACCTTGGGAGGCGGGAACCATGAGCTAACCTTGGACATGGCGGGCGTGTGGCGCACCTGGGGCAGCATTGCCAGCGCGAACAATGGCAATACTTACGACGTGGCGACCTTGAGCTTTGGCTACGACGGCACGGGCGCGCAAGGCTTCCGGGCCGAGGTTGCGACCAGCGTGGCCAGCATCTAGCCGGCCAAAGCATAGCCGGCCACACGTGGCCGGCCCATACACCAAAAGGAGCATCGAATGTCTGGAAAGAAACTTGCGGTTTTGAAGGCCGTGGGGGCGGTCAACGAGCACAGAACCATCGACTTGGGCGATTTCAATGCGGCCTATGCCGGCAAGGGCCTCACGTTCAATGTGTGGGTTATGCCCACGCGCGAGCACAAAGAGGCATACTTGGCTATTCTAGGTTGGCTGGACGATGCCCACGAGGCCGTCCAAGCCGAGCTTGATGGAATCAAGGACGCGGCGGAAAAGGCCAAGCGCGACACAGAGCTAACCGGCGAAATGATGCGGGAGTACAATGCCAAGCTGGCCCACTGGATGGGCGGCACGTGGCTCGACTGGACAGAAACCGAGGCCGTGGGCGTGTTTGAGGCCCTTTGGGACGACAACCCAACGGCCTGGGAGTGGCTACGCGAGCAGACGACGAAAGCTATGGGCGATTTCCGGAATCAGTTCGTTGGGGGAAACTGACTAGGCGGCTCCTGAGCTATTTTATGGGTTACGCCAAAAAGGCACCCATGCAATGGAGCCGCGTAGAACTGGCCCAGTATCTAAACCAGGCCCTGGGCGTGACCGTGATAACGCCTTGGGGTCTGGGGCAGATACCCGAACAATGGATTGCCCTTGTGCTAGAGGGTGAATCCTTGCGTGCCCAATTGCGGGCGCAAGGGAAGCTCAAGCGATGACGACCGAGCGGCTCAGAATCATACTTGAAACCAAAAAGGCCGGCTCGGGCGATGCCCAAGCAAAGCGTGGCATCGACCAGCTAAAGAAGTCCGTCTTGGCCCTTGGTGCCGCCTTGGGCGTGGCCAAGCTGGCCAAGGGCGCGGCAGAGCTAACCAAGCTCGGAGCCGCGGCAGAACGGCAGAAGGCCAGCTTGGCCGGCTTGGCCTCTAGCGTTGGCCAAAGCGGTGCCAAGATAACGGACGCTATCCAGTCGGCCAGCGACCACACTATCAACCGTATGGACGCGATGGCCGCGGCCAACAAAGCCTTGATGATGGACGTGGCCAAGTCGCCCGATGATTTCGAGCGTTTGACCAAAGTAGCCACGGCCTTGGGCCGGGCGATGGGCCAAGACGCGACGAAATCTATGGATGATTTCGTTACGGCAGCGGCACGCCAGTCCATGATGATAGCGGACAATCTCGGTCTTACGGTATCGGCCACAAAGGCCCAGGAGGCGTATGCCCGGCAGAACAACATAGTAGGCCGGGAGTTAACCGACGTCGAAAAAAAGCAAGCCTTCCTCAATTTGATGTTGACCGAGGGCGAGCGCAAGATGGCCCAAATGGGCGACACCACGCTGGATACTGCCGGCAAAATCGAGCAAGCATCGGCAGCGTGGGACGACACCAAGCTGGCCGCGGGCGAGGCGTTGGCCACACTGGCCGAAACGACCGGGATAATGGATTACCTGTCCGACACGGCCAAGAACGTGACCGCCGATCTAAACACGATGGAGGGCACCACTTGGAACACCAAGGCGGCCTTTGAATCACTGGGCGGCCTTTTCAAGTGGAACAGCACTATGGGCGACGAATACCGCGCATCGTTGGAGCGCCAGGCCCAAGAGGAACAGCGGGCCAACGATGAAAGGCGGGCCTCCATCATAGCCTTTGAGGATTACAGCCGGGCCATAGAGGACGCCCAACAGGCCCAGGACGACGCGGCCTATGCCGCGATGAAGCTACAGCAAGCCGAGGAACTTGCGGCCATCACTGCCGACAATGCCAGCGGGCGCTCGTGGGCACAGTATCAGCAAGCAATGGAGGACACGGCCCGCTCGGAGGACTTGGCGGCCCGCGAGGCCCTAAAGCTCGAACAAGCCACCAAGCAAGCCGCGGAGGCGGCCCAGGCCAGCGCGGAAATGATGTTTAGCCAAAGCATGACGATGACCGACCACCAAAGGCGGGCGGCCCAGTCGGCAGAGCAATACCAAAGCGACCTAGAATCGGCCACGGCAGAGCACGAGCAAAAGATGGCCGACATACGCAAAAAGGGCGCGTCGTGGGTTGAGAAAATCGACGTGGTGGCAGAGGGCAGGCGCCTCGAATCTGCCAAGCGTGGGTTGGAAAAAGCCTTGGCCGCGCGGGAGGCCTTCGACGCCGAAACGACCGAGCTAACCCGCCAACTGAACGCCAAGGAAGTGGAGCAATACCAGGCCACTATAGCCGCCAAGGAAACGCTCTTGGCTAACCACATGGATGGCCGGGTTGTGCACCAAGGGGCGAACGTGGACGCCTTGCTTGCCGAGGAGCAAAGGCGTTATGACCAAGAGATGGCCATGCTACAGCAAAGCCGGGCCGAACAAGAGGCCGAGCAGAACCGGAGCCTTGGCCGGCTTGTGCTACAGCACTTCACGGCCTGGGCACAGATGGAGGGCCTTACAGCTGAGGAAACGCTGAAAATGCAGATGGACATATCGGAAAAGTATGGCCTCATCGAGGCCGATGCCGCGGCACACGTGGCCAGTATGTCCAACGACTGGGCCGGCCAGTTGCGCGTCATGCGTGGCGAAAGCCTTGCTTTTACCTCGGCAGTGAAAAAGCACATCGACAGCATACCAAGCCAAAAGACGGTCACTATCAACTATCGCACCTCGGGCGGCACGGAGGCCGGCGACGAACGGAGGCAAGGCCCGGCCCTTACCCAAGCCACTGGCACAAGCTTCGCGATGGGCGGGCGGACACTTGTGGGCGAGTTTGGTGCCGAGCTTGTGGAGCTTCCGCGCGGTGCCCGCGTGCTATCGGACAGCCAAACGCGCGGAGCCTTGCGTGGGGGCGTGGGCGGCAACGTAACCATCAACGTGACGAACACCATCATAGAGCCGGACCCGGAACGGCTTGTGCGGAGCATCGAACAACACTTGCGGCTAAAGGGTAAAACCCTGCCAAGCCTGGGAGGGTAAGCTATGGCTATCAAAATCTACAGATGGGGAGGCGCATCTTGGACCGACATGACGGCCGATGTGCCCTTGCGCGGCTATCCCGAGCTTGGCATAACGGCCTTGTCGGTGCAAAAAACGCCCTCCAACTGGACCGGCTTGGCCCGGTTTGGCGTAGAGGGCGACAATGCTTGGCTAACCGACCCAGGCGACGAAATCAAGATCGAGGGCAGTCTTAGCCAACCCATCTTTGGCGGCTATGTACAGCGGCGCACCATGTTCCGCAAGGGCGACATGTTTGGCGCGAATTACGATCTAGCCGACTATAACAGCTTGATGGACCGGACAGTGGTGCCGGACTATACCATTGATGCCGGCGATACCGACAGCACAGAAATCACCACGCTTGTGAATACCTACTTGGTGCCGCAAGGCGTAAGCATAGGCCAGATTGATACTGTGCAAGCCTCGCTCGCAGAGGTGCATCTACAATGCACCTTCCGGCAAGCTATGGAAGCAATCTGTGGCCAAGCGGCAGGTGCCATTTTCTTCATCGACCACTTGAAGCAATTCCACTATGCCCAGATACCGCAAGACCTCACGGCACCAAGCTGGACCGGCCTAGACATCTCGGACGATCCGGCTGATTTTGCGAGCGCGGCCATCCCGTACACCACGCTCGCCATGATAGGCGACAATACCCGGCGAGTGGACCGAGTGTACATTGTAGGCGATGGCGTGGAAGGATGGTATGGCTTGCCGTGGGGCGCGTACCAAGCCATCGTCCACGATAGCACGGTCACCACGAGCGCGGCCTTGAACGCCTTGGGGGCGGCCATCACAGCATGGCAAAACCCGCAAACCACGTTCACGGCCACAGTGGACAGCGACAAGCCTTTTACGGCCTATGGCGTGCGGCTCAAGCATAGCATCTTCACATCCGATGCTTTTGATTCCCAGTATGTGAACCGGTGCGATTTGAGCGTGGCCAGCGACGACGGGACCCATGTGGTGTGCCGCATAGAAACGGGCGACCGTTCGCGCGATGGCGGCTTTTCGGGCGGAGGCGGGCAGACCACGCCCGGCGAGCGCGGACCCATCTTTGGCGATGGGAGCACCACCACGGCCATACAACCCGACGACGCCACGGATGCCGGCACGGAGCGGTTCGCGGCCCGCGAGGACCACACGCACGGCTTCGCCACGGGCGCACCCTCGGACATAGGCACAAGCAACGCGGAAGGCTCGGCCTCGAACATGGTGCGGGCGGACCACGTGCACAACCATCCGAGCGGGCTTGGTGCCAACTTGCACCACAACCAAGTTCACGTCCTGGCCACGGCCTCGGCCCTTGGCCCGGACCATACTGTAAGCGGCCTCACTGCCGGCCACGTGTTGCGCGCCACTGGGCCGACCACGGCAGCGTTCCAAGCCATAGTTGCCGGGGATCTCCCCAACTTGGGCGGCACGCCTGCCATCACGTGGGCCAACTCAAACGGAGCCGGGAGCGCGGCCACGTACATCCGGACGGACGCGACCATACGGCTGTTCAACGATAGTTTCACGGCCAGCACTATCACGCCCGACGCGAGCGCGGCCACGGGCTCGGGCGGCTATGCCTCCCGGCGTGACCACGTTCACGCCATAGCTTGCGCGGCACCAGGCACGAACCTGTCCGTAAGCACCACGAACCAAGAGGGCAGCGGCTCGGATTTCGCGCGGGCCTTGCACGTTCACGCTGTAGATAGCTCGGCCAACCCAGGCAACGCGGCCAGCTTGCTGGCCACGGACAGCAATGGCCAACTTCGGCTTCAACGCCTGGGCATAGGCGGAGCAAGCACCACGAGCGACAATAGCATCAAGTTCGCGGACGACGGTTGGGCCGGCTTGCGCTACGATGGGCCACGTGTGCGCTTCGATGAAACCGACGACCAGATAGAGCTTGTGGACGCCGACGTGCAGATAGCCACAGCCGGCAAGGGCCTCCGCCACGTAAGTGGCAACACTGCCGGCCACGTGTGGGTCTGCGACGGCACGCGGGCCTATCCCCAAGCCTTGCAGTATAGCGACCTGCCGGACTTGGGCGGCACGCCAAACCTTACGTTCAGCACGACCAACGCGGAAGGCTCGGCGGCCAGCTTCATCCGGACGAACGCCACGATAGCCTTGTACCATGCAACGAACCTTCCTATGCCCATCGAGGCGACCACCACGGCCAGCACGGGCACGGACAGCAATGCGGCCCGGTTGGACCACGAACACGAGGTGTATACCGCGGCACCTTCGGCCAACCTTACGGTATCGACAACCAACACGGAAGGCACGGGCGACTATCTTGCGCGGGCAGACCACGGCCACGCCATCACCACGAGCGCCAACCCAGGAGCCGCGGCCCAAATCCTGGCCACGGACGGCTCGGGCAACCTTACGATTTCGGGCGCGTTCACGATGAACAGCGGTGCCTATATGGCCGGCAATCTGTACCACGTGGGCGACACAGACACGTACATCAACTATACTGACGACCGGATACGGCTGTACGCGGGAGGCGTTCTTATGATGGACGCCTACGAAAGCACAAGCGACAGCGTAACCTTCCCGACCCAGGTGGCTATGGCGGGCATCTGTAGCCACAGTGGCGACGGCGATACTTACTTTCAATGGTTGGATGACCGATGGAACCTTTATTGTGGGGGCACCTCGATGATAAACGTAACAGAGGCCGCCACTAACACCATCGGCATGGGCGCGCGCGTGTTGATGAACGGCTATGGCCTATACTTGGACGCCGACGACGATAGCTATTTCTGGACCTATGCGGACGATTCCCTTGGGCTGTACCTTGGCGGAACCAACTATTACAAATGGACAGCCTCCAAGATGACAATCGGGAACATCCTAGAGATCCGCACATCGGGCAACGTGGCCGGGGCGGAGGCCGACATAAAGGCCGATGCACAGATGGGCCTCGCGGCAGACCGGAACATAGGCTTGTTCATTGACGACGATGGCAGCGAAACCGGAGAAACCAATTTCGTGGCCATCTTGCACGGCGACGACGATTTTACCAACGCCACGGAGCTTTTCCGCTTCCAGGAAAATGGGCGGGCCGGCTTTGGCACGGCCTCGCCTAACGCTATACTACACCTTGAGCAAACCGATACGGGCGGGAACATCTCGTGCGTGCGCATGGACCAAGACGATACGGACCAAAGCTATTTCAGCTTCCACGGCACGGCCAGCGATGGCGTCAAAACCCGGTCCATCGTATCGGAGGACGATAGCGGGGTCAGTGGCATGACGACAAAAGGCTACGTCAAAATCTACATTGACGATGCCGGCAACCGGGTCACGGACGGCTTTTATTACATGGCGTTCGGGACATTGAACTAGCCGGCCACACGTGGCCGGCCCATACACCAAAGGAGCGCAACCGTGCAAATCATCAGTATCCAGATCATACCAAACCCGGAAGGCGGGCCGCCTCACGTCCAGTGGGTCCACAGCGATGGCGTGGTGCCCGACATCGGCATAGCGGCATGCGATGCCGTAAGGCGTGAGTTCGAGCTACTGGGCCGCAAGATGGCCGCGGAAAAGGCCGTGGAGAAACACTTGGCCGCCCAGGCCCTGGTCGACAAGGGCGAGATCGTGCCGGCAGACGATGAAGGCCGGCCCATAGAAGACGAGCCGGCCAGCAAGCCGGCAGAAAAGGAGGACCAACCCGATGGAACCGACTAGGCTACTGCTTCGCGAGCCGTGGCCCTTGATGGGCATGCACGGGCGCAACCCAACGCAAGGCGGAGGATGGACCGTGCTAACCGTGGAGCACGGCGACAACCCGCACCACACGGGAGGGGGCGACTTCCGCGACGTGCGAGAAAAGGGCCGCGTGCCCATCGTCCGGCTGAACAAGGGTTACGGCAAGGCCGGCACCATCCCCATCCCGGAGCGTTACGACGAGGGGAGCCACAGAGCGGCCAAGTATGTGGAGGCGTCCAAAGGTTGCGATGTGTGGATCGTGGGCAACGAATGGAACACCTCTTGGGAGCGGCCCGAGCGCCCGGACGGCACAAGGCCGCCCATACTGCCGGAACAGTATGCCGCGTACTATAGCCTCGTGTGGGAGCGCATCCACGAGATCCCTGGCCACGAAATGGACATAGTGCTATTCGCGCCCGTGGGTCCGTGGAATCCAGAAACCACGTATCCGGGCAACGAGCGAGGCGACTGGCTCCGCACGTACCAAGACGCACAAGCGGCCACGACCACGCCCATAGATGGCTTCGCGTGGCACGCCTACAGCCGCCAACAGGTGCCGGGCCGGCTATCGAGCCACTTTTACATGACACAACCCGGATGGGGCGACCACCACTGGGAGTTCCGCGTCTTTGAGGATTGGAACCGGGCCACACTGGCCAAGCATCGAGGGGCGTACAAGTTTCTGACCGAGTTCGATGCGAACGAGCCGTGGCTTGACGAAAATCGCGGTTTCTTTGGTGCCGCGGCACAAGAGGTTTTCGTGTGGAACAAGAACCGCGATGCCGGCGACGCGGCTATACAAGCCTTGGTCGCCTATCGTTGGGAGTTTGACAAGTGGTACATCAAGGGCCGGCACAACCTTATCGCGGACTACCATGAGGCCGTGGCGCGCAACCTTACGGCTCCGGCCTACTTGGACCCAACCGTGCCGCCTATCGACCCGCCTCCGCCTCCGCCTCCGGGCAACACGTGGACCCTGCAGGGCACACTAACCGGGCCGGATGGCCAGGCGTACAAGCTGGAAGGGAGCATCATACGTGAAGAAGCCAAGTAGCAGAACCTGGGCCTTGCTGGCCATCTGCGTGGCCGCCTTGTCGTTGGCCGTGGGCCTTTGGCCTTGGCCGGCCAAGGTTGCGGCCATGCCGCCCCCATTGGCCACGCTCGTCAATCCGTCGTTCGAGGGCGGCTTTTCGGTGCGTGGGGGCGCGTCGGAAGTGGAAGTGGCCAACGGTTGGACGGAGGCATACTTGGAGGGCGACCATCCTTGGTGTAAAGCGCCCTGCCACAGGCCAGAATACAAGCCGGAGCAGCAAGAGCACCTCCGCACAGATGGCCAGTACAGCCAACGATGGTTCACCACGTATAGCCGCAATTTCGGCGTCATCTATCAACGTGTGGCCGTTCAGCGTGGCCAGTGGTATGAGTTCAGCTGTAACATGCTTCTAAAAAGCAACCCGCCAGGCGGCCCGGCGATGTTCGTGGGAATCCAGCCGTGGGGCGCGGGCGTGTTCGACAGACAAATGGTTTGGGGCGAGGAAAACCAGGAACAAGACCAGTGGGTGAGGATGCGGGTTGTCGCCCAAGCGTGGGGCGACCACATCGTGGTCGCGGCGGCCTCTAACCCACGCTGGCCAACCAAGGAAGCACAGACCACATACTTGGACCAGTGTGCCCTCACGCTGGTCGAGGATCCCGGCACGCCCGGCCCGTGTGACTGTGAAACAGATTGCCCGTGCCAAGAATGCCCAGGCGTGGACTGTGCCCGCGATTGTCCCGGCAGTGGCGGGCCGGGTTGCACCTATGCGCAAATCCGCCAAGTGATGGAAGAAACGTTGGCCGACTGGCTCCCGGCGCTTCGGCCGACGCTGGACTGGCCGGAGTGGCCCAGATAGGAAGGCGTAATGGCCAGCGGCACCACTGACGAGCATCCAAGCATCCGGATAGAAATGGCCCGCATAGACGAGCGGGTAAAGGCCCTCGAAAAAGAGGATTTGAGCGAGGTTATTGCCGATGTGCGTGTAAAGCTGAGCGAGGTTAGCACGCAACTCCGGGTCACGTGGGCCTTGCTTTTCCTCGTCGTTTCGGCCTTGGTTAGCCTGGCCTTGAGCGTCTGGAAAGGAGGCATCCCGTGAAAATTCGGGAGCGGTTCCACAGAATAGGCGTCGTCTCGCTGGCCGTGGCCATCGTCCTGGGCATGGGTTGGGTGATAGCCATGTCGGCCTTGTCCTTGTTTGCCAACGGCTCCATCTACCACGTAGACCAACCCGTGCCCGTGGTGCACGTGGACCGCAATGCCGGCGAGGTTCTCTTGCGGTATACGCGGTTCTCCCGGCTGTCTATGGCCGGCACCTGTAGCCGCGAGCTACAATGTGAACAGCTGTATCAGTTTGGCGTGCGGCCTTGCCCGCTTGAGGCGGGCGCGTCGTGTTTTACCCTGGCCATGCCACTGCCGGAAGGAGCGACCGGCGAGTGCAAGTATCGGGGCATAGTGGCCTATAGGCCGCTCGGCGTCTTTGGCCCGCGTTTGACCCACTTGTGGGAAAGTGAAACGTTCGTGGCCCACGGGCCACAAGAAAAGGAGTGATCCATGTCGCGTCGTGTTCGGTACTATGTGCTCGTGTTGGGCGTGCCGCTTTTGCTGGCCTTGCTCTTGGCCGGCTGTTCGGCCGATGCCCGGCCCGGCCTGGACTGGGCGGCCAGCTGGCCGACCCTCGTGGGCCTCGTGGCCGGCGTGGCCGGGCGCGCGTTCATCCCGTATCTGCTGGCCGGCTTCAAGGCCGTGAACGCTGAGAAATCCTGGGCCGCGTGGCCGCGCTTCGAGCCACAGTACATCACCACGTTCTTGGCCTCGGCGGTCGGTTACGTGGTTCTGCTGGCCACGGTTATGGGCGCGTTCGAGGCGTTGACCAGCATGGCAGTTCGTGAGGCTATCGCGGTCGGCTATGGCTTGGCCGACCTTACGCGGAAGGCAACCAAGCCGAACCCGCAATAGCAAGGGGCACGCTCCGCCCCTGGTGTGGCCGGCCTACGCCTTGCGCGTGGGCCGGTCTTTTTTGTACGTGCATCCAAGCCGGATATACCTAGATTTTACCTTGGCCAGAATCGGGCCTTTTGCGTGGGGCGCGCGGGCGCGATTTTTGTGCGCTGTATGGAAAGTCAAATCTCTTAGAATCGCGCACAGACGACATAGAGACGTAGCGATGGATGGAAGCGACGGTGCGAGACGTAACACAAGAGACTAGGTGCAAGATAACCTTTCAGATTCGAGGGCAAAAAGTGGGGATCTATGGCCCGCTCACGGGCGGCCACGTGTGGCCGGGCCGCCCGTGATGGGCCTTGGGATAACTTGGGATATACTTGGGATTTACCTTGGCCCACACGTGGCCGGGCCGCGGCCCTACTTGTCCGGCTCGTGCACAAGGCCGGCCTCTACAGCGGCCCGGATTTCCTCGCGTGTGGGCCGGCGCAATTGCTTCGGATAGAACACGAGTTCACCAAAGCCGGCACGCGGGTCCACTGGCTCCACGCGATACCATAGCGTGCGCTGTCTGTACTGCCGGCCTTCCCATCTGCGACGGACGCCCACGATGCGCCCGAGCGGGTTGACGCTCATGGCCCAACGCGCGCTATAATACTTCACTCCCTTGATGGTGCGGCCCGTGGCCTGGATGGTTCGATCCAGGACCACCACAAGGCCGCCTTCCCGGCCCATGCGAATCATCGGTGCCCTTTGGCCTTGGCGTCACTCGTGACCATAAAGACGATCAAGAGCACCAAGAACGCAATGGCGCACAAGGCCCATACTGTGGTCTGGACAAACTCGCGCCACGATTCGCGGGCGTCAAGCTCCGACGTGGCCAACCGGGCCAGCGTGATGGTCATGAGCCGGCTATTGTGCCCTTCGGCCTCTGCGATCTCCAAGATGCTTTTGCCCTTGTACGTTTCGGCAATGGCGTCCGGGATGACCTCGGCCACGCGCGCCTCGGCGTCCTTTTGTTGCGCAATGTAGCCTTCCTTCTGCGTGGCCAACTGGGCCAAGAACAGTTCTTCAGCTGTAGGCCCGGCGTCCTTTGGGTTACAGCCAACCAAGGCCGCCAGGGCGGCCAGCACGACCAGGGCCACGGTTCCGCGGATAAAGGTTGTCTTTTTCATCGGGTCTGCTCCTTTGTGTTGGGCGTGATTCTTCTACTACTACCAAAAGCCGGCCCGGCGTGCTACTGGGCCACGCCTTCGGTAGAAGTAGAAGTGGCGAAATGCTTGTAAAGCATACTGATGTCTGTATACGGTTTGCCTCCGGCAGACTTGCCGAGGGCCTTGCACACTTGGCTTGGGTTGGCCGCTCCGTCCGCCATAGCCGCCTGGACTTGGCCGGCCAAGGGCGAGGCCAGCAAGTTGGCCAGGTATTCGGCCTCCGGGTCGTGCCCGGACAGCCGCTTGGCCTCGGCGGGCGTGCATGCCATCAAAGTCGGGTACTCGAGTTCCATAGGCCCATCGCCACGGACTTGGCGCATGTGGCGTTCCGTGATAAGGGGCGTTTGAATCATCATGTTGGCCCGGCCCGGCATGCGCAGGATGGCCCGGCCTTGCACGTTGATGTCGGCGGCCTCGGGCATCCCCAAGGCCCGGCCCTGGCTCGCCTTTTCCGCGTGGAAGTGCGTGGCCGTGCCAAACTGGGTCGCGGCCCGGCTGTCGATAGTGTTAGCATACCAAACCTGGGCCGCGCACAGGTAGAAGATCCCATACTTGCGCGACCGCCAAAGGGCCGGCATGATGGCATCGCGCACATCTGCGTTCTGCATCAAGGCCGCGGCCTCGTCAATGAGCACGGCCACGGGCGCAAGCCGGTCCTCGGATACGGCATTGTAGCGGGCCAAGCTGTCCACGCCACGGTCGCGGTATACCTCGAAAAGCTCGCTCCGGCGTTCAACTTCGCCAAGCAAGGCCCGCAACACGGCCAAGATGGTCCGCTCATCACGGGCCACGGGATACTTGGCATTGCGCGCGGTTTCAAACGGTGCCAGCGTGACATCCTCCAAGTCGATCAAAACAAGGTCGATGGGGTCCACGCTCATGGCCAGCAGATAGGCAAGCCAACGCATAAGGGCGCTCTTGCCCCAACCCGATGACCCGGCTATGGCCCAGTGTACGAACTTTACAAGGTCACCACGCACCACGCCTTCCGGGCCTATGCCCAAGGGCATGTCCCGATAGGTAATCACTTCGCCCAGTAGTTCCTCCGGGCGGACCAGCGTGGGCAGCGTGGGCGCGTTGTCGGCCTCTAGGAGCGGGCCAGCTGGCCCACGTGGGCCACGTGACCCACCACGGGCTTGAGCAAGGGCCGCAAGTAGCCGGTCCTGCTCGGTATCCAGCTGTTCAAGGTCCAGCCAACCGGGCCGGGCCGGGTCCACTGTGGCCGTCCAGCCGCCACGCAAATCGGGCGCGGCCAGCTGTCGCGTCCGGGCGTGGGCCGCTTGCGTGCGCATGTGCTCCATCTTGACCGCGTGCCTGTCCGCGCGGGCCTTGCGTTGGAACAAGGCATCATAGACCGGCAAGCCGAGGAAGAAAAGCACCACGGCCACGAGCGCCACGCTCAAGAACCGGCCCAGTGTACGCCACGTCCAAAGGCCGGCCCACGCATAGGCGAGCCAAAGCCGGAGGCCCGTGGCGTTCTCGACCAAGAGCAGAAAGGCCAAGGCCGTCAAGGCCAGCACGTCAAAGGCCACAAAGCCCACCATGAGCTTACGATAGTTCGTACGAATCCACGTCATAGTCTGTACCTCCGCGGTCCTTACCAAACGGGAACAGCATCAAGGGCGTGTGAACTGCCGAGCGTGGGGGCGGCCAGTTTGGATCGATTGCTTCATAGAACAGCACAAAGGCGGCCAGCAATGCCCCAAGGCCCAGGCTCACTATCCAAGCCGTGGCCAAGCCGCGGAAGTGCTCCGCGAACCATCGCCCTGGCCGGTCTTGCCAAAGGGCCGCCACGCCATAGACGCACAAGGCCGCGATGCATAGGACCAAGGCAAAGGCTCCACACGTGGCAAGGACGGCGCGCGGGTCGGTGCGCTCCCCTCTGTGGATGATTTCGGTTTGGTCACGCGGCCCAAAGAACCCTCCGCGTCGACGCGGAGCATCTTGCCGGCTTTGCTTTTTAGCCATTGCCATCTCCCATCTATGTGGGCCGGCACGTGCCGGCCAGTCTCGGCGTCAATGCACCAGGGCCATCGGCCGATATACCAGTCATCGTATCCGTTCGCCTTGCAGTGTTCCCACAGCATAACCTCGTCCAAGAGGCGGGCCGCTTGGAGGCCCGTGCTCGCGGCCACAGCCACAAGCACCACGACCAGCCAGGCCGCACGTGCCCGCATGCCGGGCGGATACCACGTAACCCGCGCGGGCTTGCCAGGCCGGCCATAGCGAGGATGGACGTAGAAAAAGACCCACCAAGCCGTTCGCAGTGTTTGGCCTTGCTTGCGTGCCTTACGCTTCATCGGTGCCGGCCTCCTGGTGCCACGTGTGGGCGACCTTTAGGTGCCTCTTGACCGTGCTCGGGCTCGGGAGCTTGTGGCCGTGTTTGGCATAGGCGTCGGCCAAGCCTTGCCGGGTAAGCGTGGCCGCCTCGCCATTCATGCCGGGCAAGATCGTTTCCGTCAATAGCTCCAACGTGCCCGCGGGCCAGCTGGCCGGGTTGCCCAGGTTCTGGTCGGTGCCCTTGGTTGCAGGCGCCTCGTGTTCTGCAGTCGGCTCCGCTTGCGCGGTCTGTGCCTTGCGTGCCGTGAAAAGCCGTCGTTCCTCGATGTACGTGGCCATGCGCATCTCATAGGAGCCAAAGAAAAAGCCCAGTTCCACGAGCGCGCCATAGTAGTCGCACGCCACGGCAAAGCCGGACAAAAGCGGTCCCCAGTTGAGGATAAAAAGCCGCCAAGCCGGGTCAATGGTTAGCCGGCTTGCAAAGGTTACAAGCAGGTTGATGACCGTGCCCACCAAGGACACCACCAGGGCCGAGAAATCCCAAGTGTTGGCCTCCTTGGTGAAAATCTTGCGGAACACCTCGATGGCCGCAAAGGGCGTGTTCAACTCGGCACCAAAGATGATAAGGGCCGAGCCTACGATAACGAGCACACTTTGCACGGGCGCGGGTATAACCTCGATGTCGCTAAAGGCGAACGCGAACACGCCCGTGACGAAAAAGCCTACAGCAGAAACCATGATAGGCACAAGCATGCTCCACATGCGCCAGTCGTTCCACGGTTTGCGCGGTCGCTCCATATAGAATTCCATAGCTTACACCTTCCCTTCAAAGTTATCGATGGCCACACGTGGCGGCCAGAATCGGATAGCAAGGGCCGGCATGCCCTTGCCGGGCGGGCGGCCCAAGTAGGCCACGCAAAAGCCGCGGCGATTGCCGGCCAACGCGATGCCCAGTTTCCAGAACCGGACCCAGTGTATATCTCCGTCCCAGTAGTAAAGCGGCATTATCGCGCTCCTTGCCACGCTGGCCGGCCAGCGAGGCCCACGCCATAGTTCACCACCACGGCCCGGCGCTCCGTTTGGATCGAAAGTGTGCCGCGGATCTCGATGCCCATTCCAAGGCCGGCAAGGCCCAAGGCTCCCGCGCACGCCAACAGAAAACCGATTGCGATTACTACAGCCAAAGACACGTCTCTGCTCCTTTGCCCTAAAAGCCTGGGGGCGGCTCCGTGGGCCACTCGCCATCTTGCCGGCCTACAATGCGCGGGCGCTCGTCGCCCGATACTTGACCGCGGGCCGGTGCCGTGGGCTGAACGCCTGGCCGCGGGCCGGGCCAGCTATCATCTTCCTGGCTGTCCTTGGCCGCCACTGGCTCCGGGTTGGGCGCGGGCGCGTTCCTCGGGCCGTGGTAGATCGGCTCGATGCCCACAATCGCGCGCCACTGGGCCACGCCCAAGGCGGCCACGGTCCACTTGTAATATTCCTCGCGCGGCCTTGGCGGGCTGTCCATCCACGAGGTGTTCGGCTCTTGCAAGTGGAGCGCTTCGGCCGGCGACCAGAATCGAACGCCTTGCGCGCCACGCTTGAGCTTCGGCAACCAGGGCCGACGCGAGGGCCGCCCCCTGGCCGTGATCCAGTTCACGCTCCGGCGTTGGCAAAGGGCCATATAGCTGGCCAGCGTGATATCGACGTCGTTGGCCACATACTCCAAGACCAAATCCTGGGCCGCGCGGGAGCCGGGCGCAAGGGCCAAGCCCTCGATGTCGGCCCGCAAGGCGGCCTCGCCTTCCTCGTCCAGCGTTTCGGGCCACACGTTGCTCCACAGCACGGGCGCGAGCGCCCCATGCATGCCGGCAGTTTTCGAGCCGACGCCCAGGCCCTGGGCGACGCCGACCAGCTTGGCCATATAGCCGGCCTGGCACACTTGCACAAAGCCGGGGTCGTATTGCGTGAGCGCCAACTTGGCCAAGGCCGCGGAGCGGTCCGGGTCACCGATGCCGCGCGCGAGCACCTTGTAATCAAAGCCCAGGCCGTTCCACGTTACGATTTCGTATCCTTGGCTCGCGTGGAGCAGTAGGAAGTCCGCGACCTCTGCCAGCTGGCCGGCGTCCATTTCTGCCGGCAAGGGCCAGTCCTCGAACTGGGATTGTGGGCCTTGGCCAGCGTACCAGACAACCGGATGCGGCACGTCGGACAGCTTGGCCGCACAACACGAGATCCCCACGAAAGGGGCGGCATCCATATCGCCCGAGGGCAAGGGCCGCGTGATTTCAAGATCGAATGCTAACACTTTTCGCACAGTTCACTCCTTGAGAGAATCTAGCCGCCCCAAGCCACACGTGGCGGCCTGGGGCAGCGGCTTGTCTAAAGGCCCGGCGCTATTGCGCGGGCGGCCAGTCTACGGTCACGCCTTCGTCGCCTACTTGGTACGTAAGGCCCAGGTGGTCGCACACGGCCATCACGGCCTCGCCCAAGGTGCCCGCGTAGTCGGTCAACTTGGCCACGCCCAAGGCCGCGGTCGCGTTTGTCGGCGCAATGCCGGCTTGTGCGCAAAAGCGCCCCCAACGATCCAAACCTCCGCCCGGTGCCAAGTCTGCGTTCCACTTGGCCGCTTGCGTGGGGGCGTTCTCTGCCGGCGCATTGCCAGTTTCGTCGCCAGTTTCGCCCGTGGCCGGCACAGAATCGCCCTGTGCGGGCGCGCCAAACTTCTGGCCAAGGCCCGTTTCCTCTAGGCCGTGCCGGGCAATCACCACGGCCTGGGCCTCCGGGCTGAGCGTTCTAAAGCGTAGCACGTCCCAAGCTTCCTTGATGGTTACGTCCTGCTTTTCGGCCTTGGCCCGGCGTGCAAAGCCGGGATAAAGCTCGCGAACCGCGTTTTGCACGTGTGGCCGGCCCTTGTACTCGCCAAGCTCGCCTTCCAGCGCGCGGTCATAAAGGGCCTTCCAGTTGGGCGGCACGGGATGCTTGGGGTCGTCCTTGAGCACCATGCGGCCCTGCACGTGTTCGCCAGCTTGGCCGGCCTTGGCCGCGGCCTTGGCGGCCTGGGGCGTGCCGGCCACAAGCTCGCGCGGGTCCTTGCCGGTGCCCGGTGCGACCTTTTGGCGCGGGCGCGCGGGCCTGGGGTCCTCGTCCAGTGGCGGCAACTCTGGTTCCGGCAAAAGGGCGCTCGATGCCGTAAGGGCCTCGGCCAACACATCGGCCTCCCAGTATGGCACGTCCGGCATTTCGCTCGTCGAGCCGGGCAAGGCCCACGGAGCCACGTCTTCCAAAAGCGGCGTCTCGCCTCGGGCCGGATACCAGTTCCGCCCACGCTTTTCCACTGTCACCCAAGCCTTGGGCACTCGGTACAAGTAGCGGCCCACGCCTATCTTAACAGCGGCCCGCTTGAGCGCGCGGGCCTCTTGGGCCATAAGGCCCTTGTCCTCGCCCGTGCTCGGCTTGCTGAGCCATCCACTGGGCCAACGGGTATACAAGGTCGCCTTGATGCCGCCTTGCATAGCCTCATAGTCCACTGTCCAGCCGGTTGGCCCAAACACTTCGTCCAAGCGGTCCTCCACGGCACGGGCGTCCACATAGCATACCATCATGCCGCGGCCACGGTTGCCTTCCTTGGGCGCGGTTTGCACCTTCCAAAACACGTAATACTCCGGGAAGGGCCGGAGCAGCGCAAGCCGCATTTCGTGTTCCTTGGCGGCCATTTCGTCCGTGAGTTCCAAAAGTTGCGAGTGCTCTACCACAGTTTTCTCCTTGTTTTCTGCAGGGCGGCCCAGGCGTTGGGCCGCCCGGTCAATAGGGCCGCCTCTAGGCGTGCGGCCTTGCGGGCGCGTTTCGGTACATCCACGCGCGGTATAGGCTCACTTCGTCGGCGGCTTGCTCGGCCACGGTGCGGGCCAAGGCCAAGGCTAACGAGGTTTCCAGTTCGGCCACAAGGGCCGCTTGGTATGGGCCGTGTTTCGCCAAGTAGGCGGCCTCGGCGGCCTTGCGGGTTTCCGCGTTTCCCTTGCTGGACAAGGCCGGCTTGGGATCCTCGCCCTCTTGCCCGGCCACGTTGAGCGTATAGCCTTCGCGCACGGCCAAGGCTTTGAGCTTGACAACCAACTGGGCGGCCTGCCGGTGCGCAAACTCCGCGCGGGCCAGCTGTTCGGCGGAGGCTCCCTTGGCCGCGGTGAGGTCGCTCAAGTCGGCCAAGCTGAGGCGCGCGCCATAGGGCACGGGCACGTTCGCGCAAAGCGGGCACGCGGGCGCGTCGTCCATGAGCCAACCGAGCACCTCGGGCGAGCCTACGGGATTCCAAACCGTGCCACCACACGTGGCGCACGTAATGGCCACGGCAAAGGCCACGTCCGGCTCGCCCAGGTTGAGGTCGTCCAAAGTGTGGGCGTCAAAGGCGTAGCCTTCCCACTGTAGCCGGCAACGCGAGGCCGACACGGGCGTGGCCGCGGCCACAAGCTCGGCCACAACCCGCGCGCGCATTTCGCTGTTCCGGGCGTTGATGTCGGCCAAGTAGGCGTCCAGCTGGCCGGCGTCGTTTTCCTTGGGCATAGTGTGGTCCGGCTCGATGCGAGGGTAAAAGCGGTCAAAAAAGCAGAGCGCGGCCAGTTCGGCAAAGGCCAGCGTCTCATGGTGCATATCGGCATGGAGGGCCGCGTATGCTCGGCGGGCACGTTCCGCCACGGTCGTGGGCGGGCTGTATTCGATCTTGGTTTCGAGGGCCGGCTTGGCCGGCGTGGGGTCCTGGTTCATTCGGTCTGCTCCTTTGTTTGGGCGGCCAAGGCCGCCATGCGGGCGTCGTGCAACACGGTTTCTCGTTCTACCACGGGCGTGGCCTCCCATAGAGTGAGCATTCTACGGAACAGCTGAGCGTGATGCAACCCTTCGGCCTTGGCTATGGCCGCAAAACGCCCATGATCTGTTCGGTCAATCCCGATGGTAGTGGGCCTATCCTGGCTCAAAACACCTCCCGGCCAGCTGGCCGCGCGGGCCAGTTGGTTATACTTGGTTATAGGGACGCTATAGCCTATTATAGCACAGTTTGGGCGTTTGTCAAGTCCCTATATAGTGCGGGTTTTGTACGTGCATCCAAAAAACAAAGGCCGGGCCACACGTGGCGGCCCGGCCCAGTGGGTACAGCGTGCCGGTTATGGCTCCTGGGTTGTGTCCAAGTCTTGGAGCACGCCCACCACAGCGTCGCGGCCAGTGGCGTCCGGCTGGTCCAGGCCCATCTTGCCAAGGGCCTTTTCCACAGCGGGCCGGCTATGGTCGTCCTCGGACCACAGCCACACAAAGGCGGCCAGTTCGTTCGGTCCCATTTCCTCGCGCTCGTCGTAAGTGGTGCCCGTATCGTTCAAGTCGGCCAAGGCGTGGGCAAGGGCCAGCAATTCGCCCATCACGGGCGTGTATAGGTGCCCATACTTCTGGCCGGCTTTGGCGTCGGCGTCCTCAAGGCGTACCACGTCCGCGGTCCACATCACCACGGCTTCCATCATGTGCCCGGCAAAGTAGTCCGCGGCCTTGGCCGGGCCGTCCAAGTCAACGATGCCTTGGCGTAAGAGGGCGGAGCTTTGCCAACGCCAACCCTCTGTCTCCAAGAGGGCCGAGCAAACATAGCCGCTCGGCTTGTCGGGCATGCCTTGGCCAACGCCACGGCCCATATACTGAGGGTACAATTCCCAGTGTACGCGGCCACGTGTGGCCAGCGCAAGCCGGGCGCGGATAATAGTGGCCAGCTGTTCGCCCTTGGCCACGCCTTCGGGTATAGCGGTTTCGTCAACGGGCGGGATCTGTGGCTTGTTCATTCGGTGCCTTTCTGTCCGCGGATAAGGCGAACGGTTAGCCGGCCCTCGAGCTTTGCTTGCTCTGGGTCCGGCACGGTTTGGGCCGCGCGTTGGGCGGCCTCGTAAAGCATAGTATCGGTCAACGTTTGGCCGGCCAGCAAGGCGGCCACAAGCTCGGCCTCCCCACTGCACACAACCCAAAGAGGGGCGGCCACGGCAGCGGCCAGGGCCTGGGCCGCGTCGCCCCACGATACGCCAAAGGTTACGCGGCCCGTGGCTTGCTGGCCAAGGGC
>Ga0180434_10001275_pt1 | contig 36523 bp, 18 predicted proteins | sample SS_ome_7_FD_132453 | JGI IMG/M metagenome (GOLD analysis project Ga0180434, IMG submission 132453) | Hypersaline lake sediment archaeal communities from the Salton Sea, California, USA - SS_1_D_2 metaG | ecosystem: Environmental > Aquatic > Non-marine Saline and Alkaline > Hypersaline >... | reverse complement strand
GGTACTGGCGTGACGTAGTTCACGTTCGTTATGTCGAAACCATCGAACGGTGGCAAGCCAGACCCCTGGACGAATTACCGGCAACGGATATTCTGGTTGGCGTGCGCCAGCTTGCCGATGCGTCGTTCGATGTGTATGCCACGTACCAATCGGCGCTCTTCGCCAGAGCCAACATGAGCGAGATGTTATTTACCAGCGTGTATAACAAGCTGATCAAGCGCGATGAAGATCCCGAGGCGCTGACCTATCTGCTGGGGTTGGAGAGCACCCCCATCCTGGCCGAAGAATCGATTTACGACATCGCCGAATGGTGCCGCGAGCACCCGACGCTGGCTGCGTATGTCACAAAGACGCCGGCAACGCAGCTCGCGGCGCAACTGGAAGGCCCGGCCCCATCCAGCGTGGAAGTGGAAGCCTGGCTTGAATGGCAGAACCGTTGGGAAACGCACATCCAAAAGTTCGGCCACATCATCTATGACCTCGATTTTGCCAAGCCACTGCCGGCCGACAATCCAGCTCCTCTGCTGGATACGTGCAAGATGTTCCTCGGCGATCAGCTAACCAACCCCTACGAGCGCCAGCAAGCGGCCGCCGAGCGGCGCGAGCAAGCGACGCAGGCCATGCTCGGACGATTGAAGGGACTGCGCCGCAAGCTCTTCCACAAACTGGTCGGCTGGGCGCAGGAGAGTGTCCCGCTGCGCGAGGAAGGGCTGGCTGACCTGGGCCTGGGGTATCCGCAACTTCGACGTATGTTGCAGGAACTGGGACGTCGATTGGTTGAAGTTGGTGCTGTCGAGCAGGCGGACGATGTCTTTTGGCTGTACGAGGAGGAGGCCCAGCAGGTCGCCGGCGCGCTCGACGAAGGCAAATCCGTGAACTCGATGATCGACGCCGTCGAGCAGCGCAAGGCCGTGTGGCGCGCGGAAAAGCGCGTCGCCCCTCCGCCGGTGCTCCCGCCCAAGTCAAAGTGGATGGGGCTTGACCTGGGCATGTTTGTGGCCGCAGAAGACAGCGATCAGGTTGGCGATACGATTAAGGGCGCCGGTACCAGCCCTGGCCGTGCAACCGGCATCGCACGTGTCTTGCACGGCCCAGAGGACTTTTGCCAGATGCAGCCGGGCGACGTACTGGTCGCCAAGATCACCACACCGGCCTGGACGCCCCTGTTCGCTCGCGCCGCCGCCATCGTCACCGACATCGGCGGGCAGTTAAGTCACGGCTCGATCGTGGCCCGCGAGTACAGCATCCCGGCGGTGATGGGGACAGGTGTGGCGACCAGGCGCATTCACAGCGGTCAAACGATCACCGTGGATGGCAGCACGGGCGAGGTCATCCTTTGAGGCGTGATGCGTAATTCGTGATGCGTGAAAAAGTTACACATCACGGAGGGACGCTATGATGAAAACAAACAATCGCCAAGTCCTGATCCTGTCCTTCACCCTGATCGTGGTGATGCTCGGGTTTGGGATGGTCATTCCGATCTTTCCCTTTTACATCGAGCAGTTGGGGGCCGGCGGCGCCGAACTTGGGTTGCTCGTGGCGACCTCCTCTCTCCTGGAGTTTGTCTTTGCCCCCGTGTGGGGCGGCGTCTCGGACCGAATCGGCCGCAAACCGGTTCTGATGCTCGGCATGGTGGGGTACGGTCTCTCCTCGCTCCTGATGGGGTTTTCGACAGAGTTGTGGATGCTTTTCGCCTCCAGGGCGCTGTCGGGCATTCTCTCCTCAGCGACGATGGCCACCGCGCTGGCCTACGTCGGCGACAGCACGTCGGAAGAAAATCGTGGCGGCGGGATGGGCGCGTTGGGGGCGGCGATGGCGTTGGGCATCATCGTGGGGCCGGGTTTCGGGGGCTGGCTGGCGGGTGATTCCCTCTCCACGCCGTTCTTCATCGCCGCCGGGATGTCTCTGGTATCGCTGCTGCTGATCCTGCTGCTCCTTCCCGAATCGCTGCCCGCCGAGGCCCGCCAGCAGGTCGAGGGGGAAGTGAGCACCGTACAGATCGGCGAGTTGTGGCGGGCGCTTTTCAGTCCCGTCGGGGTGTTGCTCTTCATGGTCACCCTGTTCAGCTTCGCGCTGACCAATTTTGAGGCCGTATTCGGGCTGTACGCCCTGGAGAAATTCGGCTACGGGCCTGAGCGCGTGGGGACGATCCTGATGGTGGTCGCGGTCGTTTCCACGGTCGGCAAGGGCGCGTTGACCGGGCCAACCACCAAGCGCTGGGGAGAGGCCACGGTCATCAAGGCGTCCGCGCTCGCCGGTTCGGTGGGGTTTGCCGTCCTGTTGCTGGCGAATACGTACATCACCATTCTGCTCGCCACCGGCTTTTTCATCCTCTCCAAAACGCTGTTGCGCCCGGCGGCGTTCTCGTTGATCTCGAAGCGCACCACCACGGGTCAGGGCGTGGTGATGGGATTGAGCAACTCCTTCATGAGCCTGGGCCGCATCGTGGGGCCGATCTGGGCCGGTTTCATCTTTGACGTCAACGTCAATTATCCGTATCTCAGCGGCGCGGCGATCATGTTCATCGGATTTTTGATCAGTCTCGTCTGGGTGTCACAAGAGGGAAAAGGGATCGTCGAAAAAGCACCTATCGCGAGTTGAACATCAATCGAGGTGCAACGCACTGGAGAACGGAGCTTTTTGCAGAACTTGCGCGTTGTCGTAAACCAGTGACGCTCGAACAGAAACGCTGGTGTGGCTCATCCCGGCGATAGCCACCATCGTGGTATTTTTGATAGTTGAGAGAAACGTGGTAAGATTAGGGTACGATGGACGTATCCATTCTGACCACCAAGCTCTACATCCCGCCGCCGCGTCCTGGCCTGGTGCTTCGCCCGCGCTTGATCGAGCGGCTGGACGAGGGGTTGCACCTGGGACGGCGACTGACGCTCATCTCCGCCTCTGCCGGCTCGGGTAAGACGACGCTGCTCGGCGAGTGGGCGGCAACTTCTGATCTGTCCTTTTGTTGGCTCTCTCTCGACAAAGACGATAACGATCCCGCTCGTTTCTGGACCTACGTCATTGCGGCGCTCCAAACAGTTCATCCACAGATTGGGCAGTCGGCGCTGCCCATGCTCCAGGGATCGCAGGTACCCCCTGTCCGCTCCATCCTCACACCCTTGCTCAATGAACTGGCCGCGCTCTCCGAACCCGTCGTCCTCGTCTTGGATGATTATCACCTCGTCACCGCAGCGGCCATCCACGAGGGCGTCGCGTTTCTGCTCGATCACCTGCCGCGGCAGTTGCACCTGGGTCTAGCCGCCCGCGCCGACCCCCCGCTGCCCCTCGCCCGGCTGCGCGCCCGAGGACAACTCACCGAGTTACGCGCCGACGATCTGCGCTTCACTGCCGAGGAGGTCGCGGCGTTCCTGAACGGCGTGATGGGATTAAAGTTGCAGCCGGAGGACATCGCGGCGCTCGAGGCCCGCACCGAGGGCTGGATCTCGGGGTTGCACCTGGCGGCGCTGTCGCTTCAGGGGCACGAGGACGCGCACGCCTTCATCGAAGCGTTCACCGGCGGCCATCATTATATCATCGAATACCTGATCGAAGAGGTTTTGAGCCGCCAACCGGAGCCGGTACAGCACTTTCTGCTCCACACATCGATCCTCGACCGGCTGTGCGCGCCGCTGTGTGATGTGATCACCGGAGAGCGAGACGGCGCCAATATGCTGGAACAGTTGCTGCGAGATAACCTCTTCATCATCCCCCTGGACGACGAGCGGCGCTGGCATCGCTACCATCACCTGTTCGGCGACCTGCTGCGCAAGCGCCTGGGACAGTCCGCGCCGCCGGAACAACGCTCCGAGCTGCACCGCCGCGCCAGTCAATGGCACGAGGAAAACGATCTGCTCGAGCAGGCGGTCAAGCACGCGCGGGCGGCGGGGGATTTCGAGCGCATCGCAGGGATCGCCGAGCAAGCCGCCGGAGACAGCCTGCTCGACGCCCGGCTGACGACGTTGCTCCGCTGGGTAGACGCGCTGCCGGCTGACGTATTGCGCGCCCATCCCCGCTTGCAGATCTATTGCGCCTGGGCGTTGTTTATGAACGGCCATCTCGAGGCCGCGCAACAGGCCCTGGGCGATTGTCGCCAGGCGTTGGAAACCCTGCCGCCGTCGCCGGAAAACGATAGTCTGCGCCGCGCATTGACCCGCCTGCTGGATACCATTGATAGGATCGCGCAGGGCTTTATGTACAGCGTGGACAACAAAATCGAAGAGGCGATCCAGGTGTGTGGCCAGGCCCGCGACGTGGCACTGGAGGATGGTCACATTTTCCTGGCGGCGCAGGCCACCGAGGGGCTGGCGCTGGCGCAATATCACCAGGGTCGCTTGCGGGCGTCCGCCCAATCCTGCCAGCAGGTGATCGACCTGTCGGCGCAAAACGCGGCACAGGCTCCCCTGGCCGCGGCGGGCTACGTCGAACTGGCCGGCGTCCATATCGAGTGGAATGACCTGGAAAAGGCCGCCGACCTGCTGGACGAGGCGCTGGCGCTGTGTCGCAAGTGGGGCATCGTCCAGACGCTGAACGAGGCCTACACCGCCCAGTCCCATCTTTTACAGCTCAGAGGAGATATTGAGGATGCCTGGGACGCGCTGGAAAAAGCCCGCGAGTTCAGTTCTATGGAAGGCGATTCCTCCCTGGTCAACTTCCGGTTGGCCACGCAGCAGGCACGCCTGAACCTGGCGGCAGGAGAACCTGAAAAAGCCGTGCGCTGGGTGGAGGGGACCAGGGCCGCCTTTGCGTCCGGCGAACGCGGCCAACGGTTGCCCGCCGCTTTCATCGAGACCTTGCAGACGACCCTGGCACGAGCATACCTGGCCCAGAGCAGGGCAGCAGAAGCGTTGACCGCGCTGGAGCCGCTCCTGGCGCCTGCCTAGGCCGCTGGCGCCTTCCTGCGCGTCATTGAGGTCTGTGCTCTCAAGGCGCTGGCCCTGCACGCCCTGGGCGACACATCCGCCGCGCTGGCGTCGCTCACGCGGTCGCTGGTGCTGGCCGAGCCGGAGGGCTATGTGCGGATGTATCTCAACGAAGGCGAGCCGATGGCGGCCCTGCTGCGCAAAGCAGCATCACACAGCATCCATACGAACTATGTGAACAAACTGCTGGCTGCCTTCGCTCCTCCGCTCCCCCGCCCCTCTGCCCTTGTAGAGCCATTGACCCCCCGCGAACGCGACGTCCTCCGCCTCATCAGCCAGGGTCTTTCGAACAAAGAGATCGCCGAAAAGCTCTTTATCGCCCTGAACACGGTCAAGCGACACACCAGCAGCATCTATGGCAAGCTGGGCGTCAAGAGCCGCACTCATGCCGCCGCGCAGGCCCGCGAGCTTGGACTGCTCCAATAACACGTTCGAGTCATCATCTCCTCCATCCCAAATTGACACTTTTGTGTGGCGACAATCTCGCCGTTATCTGTTATCATAGAGCCATCAAGGTGAGATTTTGCGCGTCCATCGCAGGAGAGCCGAGTATGAAACGACAACGCTACGAGATCCGAGTGGAAGGCCACCTGGCCGCCGATTGGTCGGATTGGTTCGAGGGGCTGACCGTCTGCCAGAAGATGAACGGCGAGACAGTCCTCTCTGGCTCGCTCGATCAGGCCGCGCTGCACGGCGTCCTGGCCAAAATCCGCAACCTGGGGCTGGCGCTGGTCGCGGTGCAACGTATCGACGGGAGATAGAATATGGGAATGATACAAGGGGTGTTCAAACAATTTCGCAAGCCGACGGGGTGGCTGGCGGGACTCACCGCCCTGGGTATGAACAGGGAGCACGAAAAGGTCTGGCGCTGGGGACTGGAGCACATCGCCATCCAGCCCGACGACGTGATCCTCGACGTGGGCTGCGGCGGAGGCGGCGCGGTCAAGATCCTGGCCCAGGCGGTATCTCGCGGCAAGGTCTGCGGTGTGGACTATGCCGAGGACGTGCTGCCCACGGCCCGCCGGGTCAACCGGGCCTTCATCAAGCAGGGCCGCGTCGAGATCGAGCACGGGAGCGTCTCCGATCTGCCGTTCCTCGACGATACGTTCGACCTGGCGACAGCCTTTGAAACGACGATCTTTTGGCCCAGCCTGGTGGACGACCTGCGAGAAGTGCGGCGCGTGCTGAAACCGGGCGGGACCTTGTTGATCGCCAACGAGGCATACGCGGACGCGAGGTTCGAGGAACGAAACGCCCGGTGGGCGCGTTGGGCCGATTTTCAACTGCAAACGCCGGAAGAGATCCGCCAATGCCTGGTCGAGGCCAGGTACGCAGAGGTCGAGATCGACACCGCTCCCGACAACAACTGGATCGCGGCCACAGGAAAGAAAGGATGAACCTCTAATGACCAAACTGGACTATGCTAACTGGGTATCCACCAAGTTCATCTACGGCCCTCTGATCGTAAGTATCCCGTTTCTGGGTCTGTCATTCATCTCGCCAGTGTTTGCCATCGTGGCCGCACTGTGCCTTTTGATATCCGCCTACTTTGTGTACGCCCGCTACAAATTCTCGCCGCGCGGCGGAGGCATCCAGCCCAAGATTTGGGGGAGGCTGCTGGATCAGCTTGGTTGGGATGGCGAGGGCCAGGCGCTGGACATCGGATGCGGCAACGGGCCGCTCGTCGTCGCGCTGGCTCAGCGGCATCTCCAGGCGTGCGTGATTGGGATCGACTATTGGGGCAGGGCGTGGGACTATTCAAAGGCAGTTTGCGAGCGCAACGCAGAGATCGGAGGCGTCGCCGACCGGACGAACTTCCAAAAAGCCAGCGCCTCCGCCTTGCCCTTCGAGGATGGATTTTTTGACGCCGCGGTCAGTAACTTTGTCTTCCACGAGGTGCACGATGTCAGGGATAAACGGGAACTGGTTCGAGAGGCTTTGCGAGTGGTCAAGAAAGGCGGACGCTTTGCCTTTCAGGACTATTTCGTGGTCAACGTGCTGTACGGCGAGTTGGACGATCTGCTAGAGACGATCAAGGATTGGGGGATCGCCGAGGTATCGTTCTTGGATACCAGCACCTCCGACTTTATCCCCCGCGCGCTGAAACTCCCGTTCATGCTCGGAAAAATCGGCATCATCTACGGGACAAAGTGAGGTGCGGGAAGGTGCTGTGCTAGAGACACAATCTCACTTTGCTCTCTGCGCCAGCAGGCTTTGGAAAGACCACGCTCATTCCAGAACAGTTGGATGACACGGGCCCGCCATTTGCCCGATGATAAAGGTGTGGTAATATTCTCTTACCATGCACAGAGATTCCAGGTCGGAACAAATATACAAATCTCGCGTGGACGCTGCCATCATCTTTATCAACGAGCATCTGGCGGACGATTTGAACCTGGAGCGCGTCGCCCAGGCTGCCCATTTCTCGCCCTTTCACTTTCACCGGATTTTCACGATGACCGTTGGCGAGACCCCTCACGAGTTTATGAACCGCGTCCGACTCGAAAAGGCTGCCAATATGCTGGTCAAGATGGGAGCGTTATCGATCACCGAGATCGCGCTGGCGTGCGGTTTCTCCTCGTCAGCCACGTTTGCCCGGTCGTTCAAAAAGCATTTTGGCGTGACGGCCAGCGCGTACCGTGAGCACGGCGCGGGATTGTCGACCCCAGCCCCCGCTGCCCACGATCGTTGGAGCGAACCGACCGTACCCCTCGACGTTGAGATCAAGACAATGCCTCGGTTTCACGTGGCTTGCGTCTCGAACCTGGAGGGGTACGGTCTCGACCTGATCCACAAGGCGTGGAGAACGCTATGCCGATGGGCCGACGTGCGAGACCTGATCACACCTGAAGCCAAAATGCTCGGCATCTCGTTCGACGACCCCTGGATCACCCCCCAGGACAAGTGCCGCTATTATGCCTGCATCACCGTCCCCGAAGGGATGACCTTTGATCACACCGTCGGGTTGATGGACATCGAGGGGGGAAAATACGCCGTCGGTCGGCTGGCCGGACAGCCCCGGGAGATTCAACTCGCCTTCCGTTTCTTTTACGGCGATTGGCTCCCTGGCAGCGGCTACCAACCGGCAGACCTGCCGTGCTACGAATTATATCACGCCACTCCAGACACGGACCCCGATGGAAACTTTGTCGTGGATATATGCATCCCCGTGACGCCACTGTAGCAGCGCAAGATTTGCAAAGTCAAACGCAAGAATCGCAAAGCAACGAACCTCCTGGTCGGGTATACTGTGCTCATATATCACACCAGGAGGTTTGTATGTGTCAAGATCCGTTTCGACAAGTTACCTTTAGCCACATCACCTTGAAAGGATCGGCCTACAAGATAGGTCGAACCCAGGCCGAGATCGTCAAGCAGATGCCTGAACTCGCCAAGTTCTTGAGTTCAGGCGCCAAGACGCTCTCTCCCCCGGTATTTGAAATCGCCTCGAACCTTTTTGAAAAGTACTGCCCCGGCGTAAACGAGGAGATTCGAGGATTGGCCGACGGTCTGGGCGTGCCGGTGGAGCACATCATCTACTACGCCGAGACGTACCTGCGCGCGGGTCATTGCAGCCACCTTGCGGTGCTGCCTTCCATATCGGAGAGTCGCCACGTCCTGGTCGGGCGCAGCTACGAATTTGGCGACACGATGGACGACCTGCGACTCTGTTCGATGCACGTCGATGGAAAATACGCCTACGTCGGATTTTCGGGGCTGCTCTTTGGGTGTCACGAAGGGATGAACGAGCACGGACTTTCCGTGACCACGTCCGTGGGCGGGATGCCAGTGAGCACATTGGAGGGGTTTCGCCCGCCCATCCAGGATGGCTTGCAGTTCTGGGCGTTGGTGCGGGCTGTCCTGGAACAATGTCGAACCGTCGACGAGGCCCTGCGGCTGATCGGCGAGACGCCGACTTGCGGCAATCCCAACCTGATCGTGGCAGACAAGGGCGGGAGCGCCGCCTTGGTCGAGATATTTGGTCCGCACAAGGCGGTCAAGCGCGTGGATGATTCTGGCCCCGAAAAGTACCTGTGTTCCACCAATCACTTTACCATTCCAGAAATGCGCCAGCACGATTCGAGCGCGATGCGCAACTCCAGGATCAGGTACCAAACGATCCAAGCGAGCCTGGATCAGGCGGCTCCGCGAATCACCAGAGAGACGATCAAGACGCTCCTATCTACCAGGTATCCAGAGGGACTCTGCTGCCATTATTACGACGAGTTCTTTGGGACGCTTCGCTCCATCGTTTTCGATCTGACGGCGGGCGAACTTGAGGTTTGTTTTGGCTCTCCGGCGATCGGCGATTGGCATCAGGTTGACTTAACGTCGCCGTCCGGAGCGACACAGTATCCGATCCAACTGCCGCTAGAAAAGGCCGATCCGAGTTTTTGGGAGCAAACTGCGTAGAGTTTGATCGTTGCCAGAACATAAAAGTCACAGGAGAACCCACAACTCCTGTGACTTTTTTGATGGATGTTTCGCACCGGCCATTACGACTTGAGGGTATGAAAAATACGTGGTAAGATATAGCGTGATGACCGCGGCAATTTTGACCACCAAACTCTACGTCCCACCTCACCGGCCTGGATTGGTGTCGCGTCCACGTCTGATCGAGCGGCTGAGCGCGGGCCTGGATCGCAAGCTCACCCTCATCTCTGCCCCGGCCGGCTCTGGCAAGACTACGCTGCTGAGCGAATGGGCGAATCGGCGAGTCGGCGAGAGAGCGAATGGGGGCGCCATCGCCTGGCTGTCGCTCGACGAGGGCGATAACGACCTCACGCGCTTCCTGACGTATCTCGTCGCTGCCTTGCAGACCATTGACGCCGACATTGACAAGGACGTGCTGGACGCGCTGCAATCGCCGCAACTCCTGCCGCTCGAATCCCTGCTGAGTCTGCTGCTTAACGATCTGGCGGCGGTATCTTTGGCCAGCCGCTACGTTCTGGCGCTCGACGACTATCACGTGATCCACACCGCCGCCATCCACGAAGCGATGGCATTCTTGCTGGATCACCTGCCTCCGCAACTCCATCTCGTTATCCTTACCCGTGAGGATCCGCCCCTGCCGTTGCCGCGCCTGCGAGTTCAGCGACAGATGACGGACATCCGTGCTCAGGATTTGCGCTTTACGGTCGAGGAAGCGAGTCAATTCTTCGACCAGACGATGGGGTTGCGCCTGACCGCGCGGGAGGTCGCGGCGCTGGAGAGCCGCACCGAGGGCTGGATCGCGGGTCTACAGATGGCGGCGCTTTCCCTCCAGGTTCAGGATGACGTATCGCATTTTGTTCAGGCTTTTTCGGGCAGCCATCACGTCGTCCTGGACTATTTGGTGGACGAGGTGCTCAACCATCAATCGGAGGAGGTACAGGCGTTTCTGCTGCGCACCTCGATCCTGGAGCGGATGACCGGCTCTTTGTGCGACGCGGTCTGCGCGCCAGAAGCGGGCGCGACCGGCCAGGCCACGTTAGAGATGCTGCATCGGTCCAATCTGTTCGTCGTGCCGCTGGATACCGAGCGACAATGGTATCGCTATCACCACCTGTTTGCTGAACTGCTGCGTCATCGCCTGCATCAGCAGAGGGAATGGTCAGATATTGCGTCATTACACCATCGGGCCGCCGAGTGGTACGAGCATAACAGCCTGGCGGCAGACGCGATCCACCACGCGCTGGTAGGGGAGGATTTCGGGCGGGCGGTGCGCCTGATCGAGGTGAACGTGGACGCCATGCTCCGAGGCAACGAGATCGCGACCGTGCTGCACTGGATCGACGCGCTGCCCGCAGAGCTGGCGCGTGCGCGGCCCTACCTGTGCATCGCGCGCGCGTGGGTGCTGATGGCCAAGGCCCGGTTCGACGAGGCGGAACGGTGGGCCAGGCGAGCCGAGTCCGCGTTGGGCGTCGGCGGCGAGCGACGGGAGCCACCCCCATCAGCCGCGAGCGAGACGGAGGCCGTCACCGTTCAAAGGATGCTGGGCCACATCGACGCGCTCCACGCCACGGTCGCCAACAGCCTGGGGGATGATGCGCGCACGAGCGCGCTGGCGCGACGGGCACTGGAAACCTTGCCCGCGGACGATGTGCTATTGCGCGGTATCCTGGCCCTGGATCTGGGCGAGGCTTTTGCCCGGCGCGGCGACGTCGAGGCAGCGGAGCGCACCTTCACGGAAGCAATCGTCGTCAACCGGGCGGCGGGCAACGTCGCCGTCACCTTGAATTTGATGTCCAGCCTGGGGGCGCTGTACGCGCGGCAGGCCGATCTGGATCGGGCTGTCGCCACGTGTCGTCAGGCCATTCAACTGGGGGGCGAGGCGGGCGGGCCTCCTGTGCCGGCGACCGGCGCGTCCCACGTGCTCCTGGCTTACCTCCTGTACGAGCGGAACGACCTGGACGCGGCGCTGCGCCACGCGGCCGTCGGGATCACCTGCTGCAAGCGCTGGGGCCACCTCGAAAATATCGCCGACGGCTACGACGTGCTCGCCCAGGTGCAGTTTGCCCAGGGCGACGTCGCGCAGGCGCACGAGACGGTGGCGCAGATACTGAAGCGGGTCAAAGAGACATTGGCCCTGGTCAGGCGGACGGCGCCCCCGGCCCGCATCGAGCGGCTCTCTGGCGGGCTTCGCCGTCTGGAGGCGCTGCGGGCGCTTCTCTGGGTGATGGAGGGCGAACTGGACGCCGTCGAACAGTGGGTGCAGGAGCGCGGTATCTCCGACGCCGATCCCCCCTGCTACGCGCTGCTGCCCCGGTTCCATCTGGCCCGAAACGAGCCGGGCGAGGCGCTGGCGCTGTTGAATAAATCGCTCCGGGAAGAGACGCCTGATACAGCGGCGGCGGAGATGATACCGCTGCTCGCTCTCCAGGCCTGCGCGTTCCACGCTCGAGGCGACGGCGCGCGGGCGATGGCCGCGCTGGGCCAGGCGCTGCGGCTGGGCGAGCCGGGCGGCTATGTGCGCACCTTTGTCGAGATCGGCGCGCCGATGCGGGACCTGTTGCGCCGGGCGGCGGCCCGGGGCGTCGCGCCGGCCTACGTCGGCCGACTGCTGGCCGCGTTCGGCGCGACAGCCTCCCCGCGGCCCCACGTCCCCGACCTCATCGAACCCCTCAGCCCGCGCGAGCTTGAGGTATTGCGCTTGATCGCCGCCGATCTGCCCAACCAGGAGATCGCGGACACGCTCTTCATCTCCCGCAACACCGTCAAGACCCACGTCCGGCGGCTGTACGCCAAGCTGCACGTGCACAGCCGCCTCCAGGCCGTCGAGCGGGCCAGGGAACTGGATTTGCTCTAATCCACCGCGCCGAAATTCACCCCCCTCGATTCACCCCCGCGGGTGACACGCTGTCACCCCTTCCCCTGGTATAATGGAGGCGCAAACCAGGCGGGGGCATTTCATTTCGCTTGGAGGTAGTCGCGCTTTCCATACCGCGCTATGGAAAGCGCGACTACTCGGCCTGTTTGAAACAGGCGCAAACCAGACAAGGAGGCAGCGTGAACACTCAAAGCACGTTCCTATCGGCAGAGCACGTTCGGAAAACGTACCAGGATACCGTCGCCCTGGATGATGCATCGCTGGAACTGCGTCAGGGCGAGATCCTGGCCCTGTTGGGGCCAAACGGGGCCGGAAAGACGACGCTGATCAAGATCCTGGCCACGGTGCTGGCAAAAGACAGCGGGCGCGTCGAGATCTTGGGTTACGATCTGGACGAGCACGAGCATGAGATCAAGCATTGGTTCGGCTACGTCGGACAGGACACGGAGCGCTCTGCCTACGCCCGGCTGACCGTCGTCGAGAATCTGCGCTTCTTTGGCGCATTTCGGGGACTGGAGAGAAAGGCCATCGATCGGCGCATTGACGAATTGGCGGCGTACTTTGAGTTTGAAGCCAATCTCGACAAGCAGTTCATGCATCTATCCGGCGGGCAGAAGCAAGCGGCGGTCATCATGCGGGCCTTGCTGCACGACCCACCGCTGATCTATCTGGACGAGCCGACCAAGGGGCTGGACCCCATCGTCGCCCGAAAGATGCGGTCTCTGCTCAAACAACTCGTTCGTCAGGAAGGCAAGTCCTTGCTTCTCACCTCCCACGTCCTCCCCGAGGTCCAGGAACTGGCCGATCGGGTGGCGCTCATTCACCGGGGGACGATCCCGGTGACAGGCTCCCCCGACGAATTAACGTCCGCCGTTGGAGCCGCCGAGTTTGTCGAGATCGAGCGGTCGGCTCTGCCGGCGGCGACCAAGGAAAAGATCCTGCAACTGGAGCCGGTTCTGTTCAGCGTCGAACGGTCGCCTCATTCGATTTCGTTCGCCGTCAACGATTTTCTAGCCGGGGCGGAGGCCATCGCGCGCACATTGCGCGAGGATAACGTCCGAACCGGGTTCCGCCGCCAGACAGCATCGTTGGAGGATGCGTTCGTTCACTACGTTGGCGAGTTGACAGAAAATTTCGATCAATAAAAGAGCAACGACACGATTAGCCAGGAGGCGCACGATGGTTCAGTTGAGTACAAGCTCCACCGCTCTGAGAAAGATTAGAACGTCTCGACCCGACGCCCAGGCGACGGTCGCCCAAAGTCTGTCCCGACCTGTATCCGCCTGGCGGGTAATGACGGCCACGGTCATCAAGCAATTGCAGATCACCCGGCGCTATCTGCCCGATTTCGTGGGTCTGCTGGTGGATCTGAGCATCCGGTTGGGTTTCTTTTTGCTGATGGCGTCGGTGCTCACTGTGGAGAGCGAACAGATGCAGGGCCAAAGCCTGAGCGGGCAGAATCTATCGATCTATCTCATGGGGGCAATGGTGCTGTTCATGTTCCAGGCCGCGACCCTGTGGGGACCGATTGACGCGGTCACCACCGATCTGTACAACGGGACCCTGGAGTTTCTGTACAGCAATCCAGGTTCGCGCTACGCTTACTACGTCGGCTCGGTGGTGACCCGCGTCATCGTCAGGTTGCCCATCTTTTTGCCGTTCTATCTGATACTGGTCGTCTACTCCGGGGTCAGCGTCCACAGCATGGTGTTGATCCTGCTTGTATGTATGATCACGTTGGTCACTCTGACGGCGATGGGCGTCATGGTCGGCCTTTTGGCCATACTCTGGCAGCGAGTGACGTCGATCGTCGGCGTGCTGGAGCGCATGTTCGAGTTTCTGTCGGGGGCCTACTTTCCCCTCTCTACGTTTCCTGTGTTCGTCCAGTTCCTGGGCTATCTCCTGCCCTACACGTGGAGTTACGACCTGATCCGTTACTACAGCATTGACGGGGCCTGGCGCACCATTCTGCCGGTCTGGCAAGAATGGGCCATCCTCGGCGGGTTTGCCATCGTCTTTATCGTCGCCTCTCGTTATCTGCTCAAGAAAGTGGAACAGCTCGCCAAGCGCAAGGGACTGCATTTGATCTAGCTTTGCACACAGCTACTCGAAAGTTTGGCGAACGGGTCACCATTCGCCGGTTGAGTAGGCTCCGAATAGGCCGTATCGCAATCAAGAACAGCGTTTTGGACCAGCGCAGCTTGATTGTCGGTGCGGCCTTTTTGTGCTTGGCTTGCCCAGTCGGCGCTACACCTTTCTGCTCCGTCAAATGATCGGCCAGAGGCTATTCACGTTCGAGGTTGCATATGCGCGGGAATTAAGATATAATGGATCTGCTTATAGATCTTTCAACTCCTGATCAAAAAGCGCCTTCTTCATTGCACGAACCACGTGCCAATTCTCGACAAGGGTAAAACAATGTGGATGCACTGACTGTATCAACCTGTCTTTGCAAACTCTAAAGGAGATTCTCATGTCAAAGAAACATATCTTTTCCAAGCTCTTGAATGGCGCAGTCCTGCTGGCGCTGCTCTTGAGCCTGCTTCCGGCGGGACCGGCTCTCTCTCAGGCGCCCGCGGCAGATTCTGACTCGTCCCAAGCGCCGCCTGGCGGAGCGATTCGCTTTGCACCGCCTGATGCCGCGCCCCCCGAAAGCGCGCCCGTTTCCCAGGCGCGCGAGGTAACCGATTCGGTCGTGGTCGACGCCACGAATCCGACTGCTCCCCAATCCCCGGAGGTGTGCAGCGGCCCCGCCAAAATCCCCTTTGGGCAGGACCTGGAGATCACGCTGGGGCCAGCGGGGAGCCACACCACAATCCGTATCGATCAGGATCCGGCCTGGAGCTCGCGCGCTCAGGTGAGCTATATCGGCCCAATCACCAACAGCACCTCATCGTGCCCGACGAACCCCGGCCCTGAGCAGGTGCTCGTCTATCAGCACTCGGATTATGGCGGAACGTGCGCCATTCTCATCCCCGGCCAATATCCCAAGTCTTCAAATTTTGGCCTCTCCAACGACTCGCTCTCGTCCATCAAAGTCGGCAGCAACGTGTATGTGAGGCTCTACCGGGATTCCGAGTTCTCGGGCGATACCTTTGACACTGCGAGTTCGATCTCTCGCGTGGGAGATTACGACTGGGACGGCACGTCGACCTCGGTCAACGACCGGACCAGCTCGATCAAAGTCTGGTTGAAACCGCACACCTACGGCACCGCTGCCATCCCCCTGGGCACCGACGCCGCCCTGGTGGTGATGAAAACGGATTCGGCTAGCGGCGAGCTGGCGGCTCAATCGTGGGTGGCCGATAGAGGTTGGAGCGATCTGGCGCGCCTGGGCCTGTCCACGAGCGCCAACCCCGTCCTGCTGGCCCGGACGCAGATGGACTATACCATCTTTGCCCGCTCCGGCACCAGTATCAGGGCTAGGCACGCCTCCAACCGCGTGCTGGATCCGGCGTGGCAGGAGGTGCCCGGCGTCAACGACGCGGCCTCTGACCCGGCCGTGGTGGCCGCCAGCCCCTATCACATCCTGCTCTTTTACCGCACCTCGGCCGGCGTCGTCAAGTACACCGAGTGGGAATCGGGCATCGGCTGGCGGAGCACGCCCATTTCCCTGGGCAAGCCGACCGGCACCACCATCGCTTCCGAGCTGAGCGCGGTCGCCCGGGAGGAGACGGAAATCGCCGTGTTTGGCGTCAGCGCCAACAACAGGCTGTGGGTCAAGACCTGGTCCCTGGCCAACGAGTCGGATTGGAGCGATACGACGTGGGCCGAGGTGACGGGCCTGGGCAGCGTCAAGATCGCCAAGCCGGCCGTGGTTTCGCGCCACAGCGCCCAGATGGGCGTGGCGGTGTTGAACACGTCGAACGCGATCAAGTACAAGGAGTGGACGTACGAGTCCGGTTGGAAGGCCACCGTGAGCCTGAGCGGCTACGTCGAGCCGCTCGGTCTGGCAGCCACCTCCGGCGAAGAGATATTCATGTACGGCGTCAACAGCGCGGGCCAGTTGTACACCCGGCAGTGGACCGCAGCGGGCGGCTGGGAGGGGTGGAGCGCGGGCAATTCAGGCTGGACGGCCAACACGCCCATGGCGGCGGTGGTCGGGCGGCCGCACAACCTGATGCTGCTGGGGCGGGGCAGCTCCAACTATCTCCAGTACCGGCACTATTCCAACACCGGTCGGGGGCTTGTCCAAACCGCGCTATCGAATCCAACCTATGGAGTGATGCGCGGCCAGGCCATTGCGACCGTGAATGGACGGACAGTCTGGGTCAGCGCCTGGCGCGGCAACGAAGGCAAGTGGGTCCTGGCGGCCCGAGACACCGCCACCTGGTCGGGCAAGTCCATCTTTTTGGACGATCCGGTGCCGAGCGCGAGCACCGGCAAAGTGTCTCTGACGACGGCTGACCTGGATGAAGACGGCAACGACGAGATCATCCTGGGCACCCTGAATGGCACCGGCACCGCTATGCGGCTGAGCGTCTATAAGCTGACGCACAGCGGCTCTGCGGTGACGGCCATCACCCGGGCGGTCTATCGAAATATCAGCTCAGGCGGCCCTCGGTGGAACGACGTCCAGGTGGCCGTGGGCGACGTGGATGGAGATGGCGTGCGGGACGAAGTGGTGATCGGCGCGCTTTGGATGGGGCTTCTCCAAGCATATATCCGAATGTATAAAGGCGCCGACTTGAGCTACCTGGCGGCGCAAAGCCAGCAGATCGGCTTCTTTCCAACCGAGGACTTGGAGATGGCTATCGGCCAACTGGACGGCCAGACGGGCGAGCAGATTGTGCTGGCGACCTGGGGCGGCATCCCGCCTGCGTCGTGTAGCGCCAGCATGGTCACCCTCAGATACGATAGCAACACCGGGACGTTTAGCGAGGTTTACTCGGAACAAAAGTTCAAGGGGGGCTTCAGGGTGGGCGCCTATTCCAGCGCGCTCGCCACCGGCGACGTCGATAGCGACGGACTGGACGAGGTCATCCACGCCCGCGGCATGGAAGTCGTGGCGAAGGATATACTGCAAAGTGGCGCCGTGTTTACCTCGAGCTTGCTTCTTGTCAACTACTACCCCTCGCTGGCCGTGGGCGACGTAGACGGCGACGGCCGGGCCGAAATCGTCTACAGCAGTTCGGGGAGTTGGACGACCATTCTGAAAAAGATGGATATATCCAGCGACCTGTTATCGCTGGTGGGAATGCATTACGCGACGGGTGTGCCGCTGCTGGCCGACCTGGATGGCGACTCGGCCGTGGCCACCTTCAAGCGCTGCGACGAGTTTTCGGATGTCCGCGTCCTGGGGGTGGTGAACTCGTATCCCGTGTGGTACGACGACGGCGAATCCCTCCAATACACCGGCGGTGGGATGGCCAATTCGACCACGGCCACCACCGGCGAGGAGGATGGCTGGAAAGTCTCGTTGGGCGGATCGATAACCATCGGTACCAAGCAGGATATCTCTGTCATTGTCAAGATTGGCGAATGGCGGGCCTCGGTGACTCAATCGTTCCTGGGCACGTTCGGGGGCGGCACCAGCCGGGAGGAATCTATCAGCGAATCGGACGGCTATGATTTTGGCACCATGGAGTTTGCCCAAGGGGGGGTGTGCTATACCAAGACCTCGTACAAGTGCTACGAGTACGAAATAACCAAACCCGGCTCCACGGGCGCCACCACCGCCATGAGTTGCGTGCCGGTGGCAGGCACGGGAATGCCGCCGCAATGGTGCTCGACGCTGGACAATTGGTACTCGCCCGCGTTCAGGGCGGAGGCCGGCAGCTCGTGGGCACCGATCGGCCATCACCCACCCAATGCCCCCGACACGCTGTCTGTGGACCTGGGCTGGTCCAACAATTATCCTGTGCGAACCGAGCCGCCGGTGGATCCCTTCCGGGTCTGGTGGGAAAGAAGTACTCCGATAGGCGTGCAGGGCGACGTAGTCACGGGCAGCCCCAGCACATGGTCCGTCCAAAAATCGAGCGGCACTACCACGATGAAAACCGGCAGCTTTGAAACGAACACGACCGTCAGCGCCGGCTTTGACTTGTTTGCCTTCTCAATGGACGCCAGCTTTACGGCCGGCTATGGCAAAGAGTGGAGCAGCAGCGTTGGATGGGAAGAAGGGATCGAGTTTACAGGCTCCGTCTATGCTTTCCCAACGAGCTGCCAGGGCGACCCGTGCAAGAGTTATAGCGTCGTGCCGTATGTCTACGAGGCCCAGGCTGTGACGAATGCAGGGGTGCGTTATCCTTACCTCGAACAAGATTACTACGTCGCCTGGATGGGCACCCGCGCCCAGATCGCCGCGTCTGCGCCCCAATCCATCGTGGGACTGGCGCCGCAGGCACCCGTCATCACCAGTACCACCCATCCCGACCCGGCCACCTGGTACCCCACCAGCACCCTCGTCCTGAACTGGGACCAGCCGGCGGGCGACCCGGCGGTGGTGGCCGGCTACAAGTGGAATCTGAACCAGACCCCCGTGGCCACGCCAACCGCCGTCATCTATCCCACGACCACGCACACCTACGAGGGCCTGGCCGATGGCGTCTATTACCTGCACGTCCAGGCGATGGGGGACGGCGGCGACCTGGGACCTGTCACGCACCGGGCCGTGCGCGTGGATGTGAACGCGCCGCAGGTCGAGCTGGTCGCCGACCCGTTCGTGCCGGATGGCTTTGATGGCTGGTACAACACGCCGGTCACCGTCAGCGTGGCCGCCACCGATACCACCGGTTCCGGCATCGTCGCCGTCGAGTATCGCATGGGCAGCGGCCCATGGCAGCCCCACACCGTACCCCTCGTCCTTGCCGGCGATACCCCTGGCATCACGCTGTGGGCGCGGGCGACGGATGACTTGGGCCACACGTCGGAGCCTGTCTCCACCACGGTCAAGCTGGACCAGACTCCGCCCACCACGCTGGACTCGGATGGGTATGGGTTGAGCTATGCCAGCATCATCACCGACGAGGTGGGCAACGCGCAACTGGTCTTGGGCGGCGCGCTCAGCGATACGCTCTCCGGCCGGCTGCAAGTGGAGGTCAAGGCCGGCGATACGGGCACATGGAACCCTGTCAGCGCGGTGGGCGATCTGCCGATGCCGCCGGGTAACGAGTTTACTACCACCATGACTAGCCTCCACTGGATCTACACCCCCACCTTTGAAATTCGCGGCGTGTACCCGTTGTGGGCGCGCGGCGTGGATGCAGCCGGCAACTATGAGGAGTCCTGGATTCACGGCGCGTTCTGGTGGGAGCCGGACGACGTGCCGGAGTTGATCGAAAGCCGGGTGAGCGTATCGCCGCACCAGGCCAACCCTGGCGACGTGATGGCCTTTACGGTGGGCGCGCGCAACTCGGGCTACCAGGAGGCGCAACTGCTCGTCACCAACACGGTGCCGGCTGGCCTCACCGTCGTGCCGGATTCGATCAGCGACGAGGGCCAATACGACGCCGGCACGGGCGTCATCACCTGGACGCTGCACGCGCTGTGGCCCGGCCAGACGCGCTATCTCTTCTTCGAGGCCAGCGCCGATGAGACCACCACACCCATCACGCTGGAGAACCGGCTGGACCTGATGGCCTACTGGCCGTGGGAGCCGCTGCCCGGCGTGCCTCCCGAACCGGCGCGCCACTATTACTCGACCACCACGACCCTGACGGTGGTGCCGGGGGCGGACCTGGCCGTCGCTGCGGCAAGCGCATCCGATTCATCTGCGCCGCGCGTGCTGGACACCGCGGTCGCGGAAGGGGACATCGTCAGCGACCCGGAGGTGACGCTGGTCGTCAACGCCAGCCCCGACACGCGCTTCCTGTACGTCAAAGAGTGGGTGTGGGATGTCAACCTCAACGAGTGGAGCCTGACCGGTGAAAGCGGCTGGGTGCCCTTTGAGGGCGGGTCAGGCTTCGAGTTGACTCAAGATGCGGCCGGCAAATACGGGCGCTACGAATGGACACTATCCGACGGCGACGGCGTCAAATACCTGGGCGTCTGGGTGGCCGACGCCAACGGACAGGTCAGCAATATCAACGAAGGCAACATGATCTATACCAACCGGATGTCGGTTGAGGGACAACAACTGGCGGCCGGCCAGCGCGTGCAGTACCGCGTGGGATGGCGCGCCAACGACCTGGCGCTCCTCAACCTGGTGAGCCTGAGCGGAGACGCGGACCTGTACATTTGGAAGCCTCGCGGCGGGTTCATGCCCCACTATTACAGCAACGCTACTCCAACGGGGGTGGATCTATCGCTCGACACGGTGGGCTTTTTCGCCCCCGAAGAAGGCATGTATGTGATCGAAGTCGAAGCTGTGACGGACGCCTACTATCGCCTGGTGGCCTCCGGCAGCACGTCGTCTATGGCCAGCTCGTCGCTGGCCGAGACGCGAGTCAATCCCGCCTGGGCCAGCCTGACCAAAGATGACATGGCCCTGCTCAAGGCGCAGGATGAAGCGTGCAAACGACGCACGGTGCTGCGTGATGCTCACCAGGCGCTGGCTTCTCTGCAAAGCACGCACCTGCCGCTGGCCGAAAAAGATCGCCCGGCGCATCCGCTCACCCTGAGCACGCCCTACAGCCGCAGCGATGTAGAGATGCTGTCCAGCGCGCCTCAAGTGCCGACCACGTATCCGGTGTATTTGCCGTTGATAATGAGGTAAAAAATGGCCAAATCCCCGCAGGCCGCGCCCGCGGCCTGCGGGGGAGAGAATCGTCATCTACAATCAAGCTCAGGTGTAACTAAAAATCTGGAAAGCCTGGCCGCCTGGGCCAGGCTTTCTCTCGTACTGATTGCTGACCGGTTTGAGCGTATAGAAGAAACGTGGTAAGATTATGGATTGCTGGCTAGATTATCCAGACTCTACCCGCGTCAGGAGGAAAAAATGACAACCGACCCATTACAAGGATCGACGCTCGCCTTTGTCGGCAGTGGTACGATGGCCCGGGGCATCATCCACGCGCTGCTGGACGCCGACGGTGTGAACCCAGGACAGATCATCGCCAGCGACCCGTTGGCAGAGCAGCGAAACATGCTCCAGACGAACTATGGCGTGCGCGTCAACGCCGATAACGCCGCCGCCGTCGGCAAGGCGGACGTTGTCATCCTCTCCGTCAAACCCCAGGTGTTGCCCGCCGTACTGGACGAGTTGCGCGGCAAGGTCCGGCCCGACGCGCTCGTGCTCTCCATCGTCGCCGGGATGCCCATCGCCACCATCAGCGCCGGTCTCGATCACTCCGCCGTGGTGCGGACGATGCCGAACACGCCGGCGCAGATCGGCGAGGGGATGACGGTGTGGACCGCGTCACCGGCGGTCACCGAGACGCAACAGGCCCAGGCGCGCGCGATCCTCCAGGCGATGGGGAAGGAGATGTACGTCCATCACGAGGACGCGCTCGACATGGCGACCGCCGTCAGCGGCACCGGCCCGACCTACGTCTTCCTGTTGATGGAGGCGCTGGTCGACGCCGCCGTGCACCTGGGCTTTTCGCGCAGAGAGGAGCGCCTGCTCGTCATCCAGACGGTGCTCGGCTCGGTCAAGTTCGCGCAGCAGTCGGAGCTTCACCTGGCGCAGTTGCGGAATATGGTCACCTCCCCCGGCGGCACGAGCGCGGAGGCGATCTATCAGATGGAGAAAGGGAGCCTGCGCACGGTGCTCTCCAAGGGGGTGTGGGCGGCCTACCAGAAATCCCGCGTGCTGGGCAAGCGGGCACAAGAGCCAATGGAAGCCCCGCTGAAAGTCGACAACGCCGGATAGAACCCATCTGCTTGAGGAATGGCGTTCCTGGGAAATGAACAATGAAAAACCGCCTGGCCTGCGGAGAGGCCACGCGGTTGTACATCTTTTGAGTGGGTTTTACCCTACTGCTTCTTTACCAGTCTGGTGTTAGAGTCCTCACACCGACGGCGCGCAATCCCTTGGGGCCTTGCTCGACGGAGAATTCAACCTGCTGGTTTTCGCGCAACGAGCGGAATCCCTCCCCCTCGATGGCCGTGTGATGGACAAACACATCCTCTCCCTCTTCGCGAGAGATAAAGCCAAATCCCTTGGCATCGTTGAACCATTTGACGGTTCCGTTTTCTTTTTCAGTCATTTTCTACACTCCTTAAATTTGTGTGATTTTAGGCGAAGCAGCACGGGCAAACAAAAAAAGACTACCCAGTCTCCGCAAGTCTGGGCAATCTTTGATATTACAGCCAAAACCTACTTCGTCCTACCTGGCAAGATCATACCACACTTTTGCAAAATAGCAAGTTGGTTGGAGGGTCTCTCTTCTTGCTTCCTTTTCCATTTGCTGTACAATAGCATAGACGCCTTGAGAATATGGAAGGAATAAGTATGACTGAAAAAGTGCTGATCGTGGAGGACGAACCAACCCTGCTGGACACACTCGAGTATAACCTGACCCGCCAGGGCTACCAGGTCTATACCACCGCCGATGGCCTGACGGCGCTGAAGACCGCTCGACAGGAGCACCCCGACCTCATCCTGCTCGACGTCATGCTCCCCGGGCTGGATGGCCTCGAGGTCTGTCGCATCCTGCGGCAGGAGATGAACGTACCCATCCTGATGCTCACCGCCCGCGACGAGGAAGTGGACAAGATCGTGGGGCTGGAAGTGGGGGCCGACGACTATATGACCAAGCCCTTCAGTATGCGGGAACTGCTCGCCCGGGTCAAGGCGCTGCTGCGCCGGGTGCGCCTGGTGCGAGAGGAGATGGCGGGGGAGGATGAACCTATCGTCCGGGACGTGCTGGACTTTGGTGATCTGACCATAGACTTGACCCGCTGCGAGGTGTCGCGCCAGGAGGAGGCGTTGCACCTAAAGCCCAGAGAGTACGACCTGCTGGTCTTTTTGGCGCGCAACCGGGGCGCCGTGCTTTCCCGCGACCTGATCCTGGAGCGGGTGTGGGGCTGGGATTACGGCGGCGGCAGCCGCACCGTGGACGTGCACGTCCGCTGGCTGCGGGAAAAGATCGAGCCTGACCCGGCGAACCCGGTCCGCATCGTCACCGTGCGCGGCATCGGCTACCGCTTCGAGGGATAGGCCGGTGTTGTTCCACAGCATCCGCTGGCGTATCGCCGTCTCTTACGTGGCCCTCATCCTGCTGGCTATGGTCGGCCTGGCGGCCTACCTCTCGGCCTTGATGCGCGACGCGCACCTGGATGACCTGGAGACGCAGTTAACCGTCGAGGCGAAGGCGATCGGGGACGCGCTGACGACGTCGCCGGCCTGGGAACGGGTAGGCGGCAACCTCGACCTGCTGGCCCGGCACTACGCCGACCTGCTCGACGCGCGGGTGACGCTCATCTCGGCGGATGGCGTCGTGTTGGGCGAGTCCCACGAGGACCGGACGGAGATGGACAACCACCTCTACCGGCCCGAGGTGCAGCAGGCGCTGAGCGAGGGACGGGGCAGCAGCATCCGCTTCAGCCGGACGGTGGGCTACGAGATGATGTACGTGGCGATCCCCGTGACCAAGGGCGGGCGCGTGGCGGGCATCGCGCGCGTGGCGCTCCCCTTGCGCCAGATCGAGGCGAACGTGGCCCGCCTGCGCTGGGCCGTCGTGGGGGCGGCGCTGCTCACGGCGCTGGGCGCGACGCTTCTGGCCCTGGTCATCGCCGAGCGCACCGCGCGACCGGTCCGCCGACTGACGGAGGTCGTCCAGCGCATGGCCGAGGGCGACCTGAGCGCCCGCCTCCTGCCGATGACGCAGGACGAGGTCGGCTCGCTCACCCGCGCCTTCAACCAGATGTCCGACCGGTTGCGAGGGACGATCCACACCCTGATCGAGGAGCGCGGGCGGCTGGCCGCCGTGCTCGACAACATGGCCGACGGGGCGATCATCACCGACGGCGAGGGGCGCGTCCGCCTCATCAACCCCGCCGCGGCCCGGCTCCTCGGCATCGATGAGGAGGCGGCCCTGGGCCGTCCCTTCGCCCAGGTGGCGCGCGACCACCGCATCATCGGCCTGTGGCAGCAATGTTGCGCCCGGGGCGAGGAGCAGTTCGAGCCGGTGGAGGCGGGTCGGCATCGGTCGTTCTTGCAGGCCATCGCGACGCCGCTGCAAGACGCCGGGCCACAGGCCTGCCTGGTCGTCCTCCAGGATTTGACGCGGGTGCGGCGGCTGGAGACGGTGCGGCGGGATTTCATCAGCAACATCTCCCACGAGCTGCGCACGCCCCTGGCCTCGTTGAGAGCGCTGGTCGACACGCTGCGAGATGGGGCGCTCGAGGACCCACCGGCGGCTCGACGCTTCCTGGATCGCATGGAGACGGAGGTGGACGCGCTGACGCAGATGGTGCGGGAGCTGCTGGAACTGGCCCGCATCGAGTCGGGCCAGGCGCCGTTCCGCATGGAACAAGTGACCGTGGCCGAGGTGATCGGCCCGCCGGTGGAACGGCTGCGCCCCCAGGCGGAGCGGGCCGACCTGCAACTCATCGTCAATCTCCCTTCCGGCCTGCCCTCGATCGTGGCCGACACGGAGCGGATGCAGCAAGTGATCACCAACCTGGTGCACAACAGCATCAAATTCACGCCGCCCGGCGGCGAGGTGGCGATCTCGGCGGCGACGGGCGAAGATGAAATCATGATCGCTGTGCACGACACCGGCGTGGGCATCCCCGCCGACGATCTCCCCCGCATCTTTGAGCGATTCTACAAGGCCGACCGCGCCCGCTCCGGCGGAGGGACCGGCCTGGGGCTGGCTATCGCCAAGCACATCGTCCAGGCCCACGACGGGCGCATCTGGGCCGAAAGCATCGAGGGAAAAGAGTCCACGTTCTACGTGGCGCTTCCAATCTTGCGGCCTTAACCTCCCGTTAACAAACCCCTAACCTAATGCTAAACTGGCAAGTCCTGTAACGTGAGATTTATCGATTCCCTACGGTCACTCGAAATGATGGTAACAGAGAAGTTTCCTGGTAGCGGAGCATAGTATGACGGCGACGTTAGGCATTCTTGCTCACTGGACAATGCTGCGGTGCTGTGGATTACTCGGAATGATGGTTGTGACCAAGTCTCGTTCCGTACTGGGCAGGATGATGTGATGAGAGGAGACGGCCCGGTGTTTTATTCTCATCACACCTGATGGCGATGTTGAACGATGGAAGATCGAACCGCTCATCTACGTTCATCCTCGCCGTTACTCGCAGTCGAAGCTGATCCTGTCTTGACACAGATCCAAAAGTATATTATAAATGATGCCCAGACCCCGCCGAATAGATTTTCACACACTCGCAGGGCACGATGCCCGACATACTCGCCCATCACAATCTTTGACCAACTTTGGAAAATTTGGAGCGGGGGTCGCCACAGGCTGAAGATTGTGGGTAGAGTGAGAAAGGAGAGGAGCGAAATGACGACAAACCATATGACGATCAGAATTGGCGGGGCGGCAGGCGATGGGGTAGAGTCGAGCGGCGCGGGCTTTTGCAAGGCGCTCGCGCGCGCGGGGTTGCACGTTTTTGGCCTGCCCGATTACTACTCGCGCATCCGAGGTGGACATAACTTTTTCTCCATCCGGGTGAGCGACCGGCCTCTCTACTCCCATCACGAGCCGGTACATCTGCTGTTGGCGCTGACCGAGGAGACGATCCCGCGCCACCGAGACAACGTGGTCGAGGGAGGCGCCATCATCTACGATTCAAAGCTCGACGTGTCGCCGGAGCAGTGGGCGGGAGATGGCATCCAGCTTTTCCCCATCCCCCTGAGCGACATTGCCCAGGAAAAGGCCGGGACTGAGCTGGCGCGCAACACCACTGCGCTGGGCGTCGTGGCCGGGTTGACGGGCTTTGACCTCGATCCGATGCAGGACGTCATCCGCCAGAACTTTGCCCGCAAGGGCCAGGCAGTGGTGGACGGCAATCTGGCGGCTGTCGAGGCGGGCTACCAGGAGGGGCGCAAGTGCGTGGCCGATTTCCCCTTCAAGCTGGAAAGGATACCGGACGCGCCGCCCCGTATGGTGGTCAATGGCACCCAGGCTTTCTCGCTGGGGGCGCTGGCGGGGGGTTGCCGCTTCGTGTCCGGCTACCCGATGACGCCCGGTTCGCCGGTGTTGCACTGGATGGCGGCCCACGCGGCCAGCTATGGCGTGGCGACCAAGCACACCGAGGATGAGATCGCGGCGATCAATATGGCCATCGGAGCCGCCCACATGGGAGCGCGGGCGCTGGTTCCGACCTCGGGAGGCGGGTTCGCGTTGATGGTGGAGGCGCTGGGACTGGCCAGTATCACAGAGACGCCCGTAGTCATCTACAACGCCCAGCGACCCGGACCATCCACGGGCCTGCCCACGCGCCAGGAACAGGGGGATCTGCTCTTTATGCTCTATGCTTCGCAGGGCGAGTTCCCTCGCTTCCTGCTGGCTCCGGGAACCCACGAGGAGTGCTTTACGGCCGGATGGCGGGCCTTTAACCTGGCGGAAAAATACCAGACCCCGACCCTGGTGCTCAGCGATCACTATCTGGCCGTGGCCGTTCGCACGCTGGAGCTCGACGCCTTTGACTTTGAGGAGATCGAGATTGACCGAGGGGCGCTGTTGAGCGCGGCGGAACTGGACGCGCTGGAGGAGGAATATCTGCGCTATCGAGTCACCGACTCGGGCGTCTCGCCGCGGGCGACGCCTGGACATCCCAAGGCGGTCTACGTCACCACCGGAAACGAGCACGACGAAAGAGGTACCGTCAATGAGGAACCGGAGATACGCAGGGCGCAGGTGGAGAAACGGCAGCGCAAGCTGGTCGGCATGGTCGAAGAGATGTCCGGTCCACGGCGGTACGGCCCCCAGGAGGCAGCGATTACGTTTGTCGGCTGGGGATCCACCTACGGGCCGCTGCGGGAGGCGGTGGATCGGCTGAACGCGGAAAAGGCGGGGCAGGCCAACCTGCTGCATTTCGCAGACCTGTGGCCCTTCCCGGCAGATGCGGCGACGGCGGCGCTGGAATCGACCCAACGACTCGTCGGTGTGGAGAACAACGCGACCGCGCAACTGATGACGCTTATCCGGGCCAACACTGGCCAGACGATGGATGATGTGCTCCTCAAGTATGATGGCCGGGCTTTCAGTCCCGAATATATTCTGGCCCACGTGAAGGAGGCGTAACCATGGTGACGAAAAACGATTTCGACAGTTCTGAACAGCCTACCTGGTGCAGCGGATGTGGCAACTATGGCATTTTGAACGCGATCAAGCGGGCGCTGGCTGAGCAAGACCTCGCGCCTCACGAGGTGGTCATATTCACCGGGATCGGCTGTGGGAGCAAGCTGCCCCATTATATGAAGATCAGCGGCTTTCATACCATCCACGGTCGGTCGTTGGCGGTCGCTACCGGGGCCAGGCTGGCAAACCACGGTCTCAAGATCATGACTGTCCACGGCGATGGCGATGGGTATGGGATGGGGTTAGGCCATTGGCTGCACGCCGTTCGGCGCAACATCGGCCTCGTAGATATCGTGCAGAACAATCGGGTCTATGGCCTGACGAAAGGCCAGTACTCCCCCACCAGCAAGCCAGGTATGCGCACTCCTACCTCGCCGGAGGGAGCCATCGACCGGCCCGTACAACCGCTGGCATTGGCCATCGCCGCCGGAGCTACCTTTGTCGCCCGCGGCTACCCGGCCGAGTTTCAGCATCTGGTCTGGCTCATCGGCGAGGCGCTACAGCATCCAGGATATGCCTTGGTGGACGTGCTCCAGCCCTGCGTCACCTTCAATCGGGCCAGCGCCTATGACTTTTACCGGGAGCGGGTCTACAAGCTGGAGGACGAAGCGGGATACGATCCCCAGGAACGGACGGCGGCCTGGGTCAAGGCTCAGGAGTGGGGAGAGCGCATTCCTATTGGCATCGTCTATCGAGGCAAGCCGATCCCAACCTACGAGGAACAGGTACCGGCGCTGGAGGCGGGTCCGCTGGTGCGACAACCGTTGGAAAAGCTACTGCCGGAGCAAATAGAGGCGTTGCAGGCAGAGCTTATCTAGGCCCCTGCACGTGCATTCCATTCCCTTTTGAAGGGCGAGTTTGATAGAGGCGTGCAGCGTTGCAGCGGAGTGGTGAATGAAATCCTTACCGGCATATATCCCAATGGACCGCCGCCAGGCTATGGTCGAGGGCAGAGATCTGCCGGACCGGACGAGCGGAGCGGCCTTGTTCGCCGATATCTCTGGCTTTACGCCCCTAACGGCGGCAATGGCAGAGGAATTCGGCGCCAAGCAAGGGGCGGAGGAATTGGCAGTCCAGCTAAACGCCGTCTATGGCGCGCTGATCGCCGAGGTCCATCGTTACCGGGGCAGCGTCATCAGTTTCAGCGGCGATGCCATCACCTGTTGGTTCGATGGTGACGATGGACTGTGCGCCACTGCTTGCGCGTTGGACATGCAGCAGGTGATGGCCCAATTTGCAGAAATGAGAACTCCATCCGGCACCCTCGTCTCCTTGGGCCTCAAGGTGGCGGTGACCACCGGGGCTGTACGTCGCTTCCTGATCGGCGATCCCCAGATACAACTGGTTGACGTGCTCGCCGGCGCGACCTTGGACCGCGTGGCCGAGGCGGAGGGACACGCAGAAAAGGACCAAGTCGTCGTTAGCTCAGAGATTATATCGCAGTCAGGCGACAACGTGGAGACTGGGGGATGGCGAGGGGATCAACGGTTTGCCATCGCGACCGGCCTTGCACAAGCGGCCCTGATCGGAGCCGTACCCTGGCCTGCCCTTCCCGCTGATGCTCTGACCGAGGAACAGGCGCGTCCCTGGATTCTGCCGCCGGTCTATGAGAGATTAAAAACGGAGCGAGGCGAGTTTCTGGCCGAACTGCGCCCCGCCGTGGCTCTCTTTCTCAAATTCGAGGGGATAGATTACGACCAGGACGATGCAGCCGGGCAAAAGCTAGCCATGTACATCCGCCAGGTTCAGAACATCCTGTACCGTTACGGGAGTTATTTGTTACAGTTAACCATCGGCGACAAGGGCAGTTATTTGTACGCCGCCTTTGGAGCGTTGCAGGCCCACGAGGATGATGCAAAGCGAGCGATAGATGCGGCCTTTGAATTACAATCGTGCTCGAAAGAAGTAGATTTCATCACCAATGTGCAGATCGGCGTTAGCCAGGGACAGATGTGGACCGGGGCGTATGGCGGACCGACCCGCTGCACGTATGGCATGTTGGGCGACGAGGTCAACGTCTCGGCGCGGTTGATGCAGGCCTGCCAGCCGGGCCAGATTTTGACCAGCCAGCGCGTGATGCAAGCGGCGCAAGATCGCTTTTCGTTTCATCAACTCCCCGGCTTCCAGGTCAAGGGCAAGTTCGAGCCTATCCCGGTCGCCATACCGATAGCGCCACTTCCGCAGAGACCCCCTGTGGCCTCAGTCGCTCCTCTGGTGGGGCGCGAGACAGAGCTGGAGCGTATGAAGAACGTCCTGAGCGCGGTAGCAGCGGGCGAAGGTCGCGTGTTGCGCATCGAGGGAGACGCTGGCGTGGGCAAGAGCCGCCTGGTCGCGGAACTGGTACAACTTGCCACGATTCAGGGATTTCGCACCGCGACGGGTAACTGCCAGAGCACCGGACGAGGGACACCTTACCTGCCCTGGCGAGAAGTGTTTCGCACGTTGTTCGGCCTACTAGGCGGCTGGCCAGTTCCACAGCAGATCTCTCAGATCGAGATGGCGCTGCGCTGGCTCAACCCTGATTGGTCGTTGCGACTCCCTTTGTTGGGCGACTTGCTCGACCTGGACATCCCCGACACACCCACCACCGCTGCCTTCGACGCCCGTTTTCGACAGCAGTCCCTCTTCGCCCTGGTCGGCGACGTGCTGGCTCGCTGGGCCGAGCAGCAACCTATGCTCATTCTCGTCGAAGATGTCCATTGGATTGACGAGGCATCGGCGGCGCTGACAGGAGCTTTGAGCCTGAGGCTGGCGACGACGCCTATATTGCTGGTCATCGTCCATCGTCTATCGCTGACTCCCGACCGGCCACTACTGCCAACCCTGAACGACTTGCCACACCACATCCATTTGTCCCTGACTGAACTCTCGCCGGACGCTGTATACGCTCTGGTGACCCGGAGACTGGGCGGCGAACTGCCCGCCAGCACCCTGGCTTTTATCCAGGAGCGGGCGCAGGGCAATCCCTTCTTCGTCGAGGAACTGGCCGACGCCTTGCGCGAGACCAGCCACCTCCGGTTCGAGGCCGGGCGCTGGGTACTGGCTACCGATGTGAACGGCGCGCCAAGACTGCCCGACACCATCCAAGGCATCGTCCTCTCGCGCATTGATCGCACAGACGAGGCCAGCAAGCTGACGCTCAAGGTGTCCAGTGTCATCGGGCGCGCGTTCGAGGCCAACCTGACGGCTCAGATTCACCCGACGCGGTTGGCCTGGGAGGTTTTGTGCGCGCAGTTGCAGACGTTGGAAGGGCGCGACTTTATCCGCCTGGAACTTCCAGAGCCACAGTTGAGCTATGTGTTCAAGCACAACGTCACTCAGGAAGTGGCCTACGAGACGCTGCTGTTCTCCCAGCGACGCCGATTGCACCAGACAGTGGGAGAGGCATTGGAGCGGTTGGCCCCAGAGGCGGTGGAACGGCTGGCCTATCACTACAGCCACAGCGACGCTCGTGAAAAAGCATTGACCTACCTGGGGGCGGCGGCGGATAAGGCCCGCCGAGAATACGCCAACGAAACCGCGTTGGACTATTACGACCGGGCCTTGGCGTTGGAGATCCGCCCGGAGTGGCTCCAGGGCAAGGCCGAGGTGCTGCATCTGCTGGGCCGGCGCGAGGAGGAAGCAGAGACGCTGCACGTTCTGGCCGATACGCCGGGCGTACCAGTCGCCGAGGTGGATTCTCTGTGGGCGCGGTACCACGAGGCGGTCAGCGATTACGAAGCGGCAAAGGCTTCCGGGGAAAGAGCGCGACAGGCTTATCATAAGGAAGGAAACCGGAATGGAGAAGCTCGCTGCCTGGTTCTGTTGGGACTGGCAGCGCGGAAACAGGGTGACTATTCCCAGGCACAAGCATGGTACGAAGAAGCGTTGGCTTTGTTGGACGAGACAACACAACCTGGCGAAATAGCCCTGGCCCTGAATGGATTGGGAATGGTCTATATGAATCTGGGAGACTACGAAGAGGCGCGAGCCTGTCACGAGCGTGCTTTGAAACTACAGCGAACCCAGGAAGACCGGCTCGGTGAAGCGAACAGCCTCAATTATCTGGGCCTTGTTAGCCGTGATATAGGCGATCTTGCTCAATCTCGGAATTATCACCACCAGTCTTTGACCCTGCGAAAGGTCATCGGCGACCGTTGGGGAGAGGGGGGAAGCTTGTTTAATCTGGGACTGTACAATTACGATCTAGGAGATTACACTCAGGCAGAGGATTACTACCAGCAAGCATTGGTGGTACAACGTGCCATCGGCGATCGCTGGGGGGAGGCTAATACTCTCAACGGCTATGGCGTTTTATGTCAGGATATTGGCGATCTGACAAAGGCCCGCAGTCTTCTGGAGCGGGCATTGGAACTGAGCCAATCCATCGGCGATCACGAGGGAGAGGCTTTTACACTGGTCAACCTCGGTGCTATTAGTCGCGATCTGGGAGACTTTGCCCAGGCTGGAAGTTTGTTGGAGAATACACTTGCATTGGCTCAAAAGTTGTCACATAGAGTGTTAGAAGGGTATGCATTGAGTTATATGGGGCTGCTGCACTTGGCGATGGGAGCTTTTCAATCGGCGTATGATTGTGCAACAACGGCCTTGGCCGTCCGACGCGAGCTGGAGCAGCGACCATTGCAAGCCGATGACTTGGCTCTTTTGGCGATGACACTTATGGAATTAGGAGAACAGGACGCAGCATTGCAATGTGCTTATGAAGCATTGGCAATACTGGCCGAGTGCAAAGCGGAAGGCCCTGATGCTCCCCAACGCGACTATTTCTACTGTTACCAGGTACTGATGACCACTGGGCACCCGGAAGATGCCAGGCGAGCGTTGCAGGCAGCCCACGATCTGATGATGGTGCGGGCAGATAGAATCAATGATCCTGCCCTGCGCCAGAGCTTTCTGGAAAACGTGCCCCAGAACCGGGAGATTATCGCCGCCTGGCAGACGATGCAGGCGGCACAATAGAGACAAACCTGGTTTCTTTGAGAAACCGGGTTTGTTTTGCCCTTCTAGCTCGTAGCTCGCTCGCCTCGATCAGTTTTCCTTCAACACCAACGGCAGATACACCATCATCGGTCCCGTCGAGCTTGACAATTGCACCTCCCACAGACGCTCGTCGTCCCAGGAGACCGTGGGATTCATTATCTGCGAGCCTACCTGGAAAGTGACCTCCCGTCCCACCCCGCCGCAGCCGGGCGGCCCGCCTGCCTCGGCCAGCACTTTGATCACGTAGACGATCTGATCGCCCACTTCCAACGTCTGCCCCTGCCCACACAGGTTGCCACCCACCCACGCCGTGATGGATTCACCTGGCGTCCTTCCCTCCACTATCTCCCCATAGTAGGTCGCGGGCACCTGAGACGGCAGACTGGCCACGGACACCCCGCTCTCCTCGCCAGTGCCTCCAACGTACATCGTGATCGCCTGCGAGACATTGATCCAGTACACACGTCCAAACTCCAGTCCCTCCAGGTCGTTGACGTAATCCGGCACCGTCACGTCGTAGACCTTCCACGCTTCCCACACCGACTCCCTCGCATCGTAGCCATAGACGGTGGTATAGTACCCGCTGATAGAGACCAACGCTGCGGTGACTGGTTGAGAGCTTCGCAAGGGGTATGAGAACAGATTCCAGCCGGGCGCGTACAACGGAACCCGGTAGGCGGTCAACAGGGCGTACAACCCCGATCCGGATATCTGCGCCGAGGCAAAGTTGTCCATCATGTCCAGCGTTGTTGGCAGGGCGTGCCAAGTGGCTTCGTCCCCATCCCAGTAGTAGATGGTGCTGTCCTCCTCCATCCCTGCTGGCACTGCCTCGCCCAGGTATTGGAAGCTGATCGAGCTCTCGTCCAGATTGGTGGTTCCCTCCGTCGCCGCGATACGATACGCCTGCCCGATCTGCACCCGCCCCGGGGGCAGTTCCGGTGTCCCGGTCGCGGCCTGAATGGTCAGGAACTCCCCATCGGGGATCGTGGGGTCCGGTGTGTAGATGGTCACCTGACCATCGCCGGAGAGGATGGGCACACCGTGCCCCCGCACGGCCCCACCGTGACCACGCACCGCTCCACCATGACCTCGCACGGCCCCACCGTGACCACGTACTGCTCCACTGTGACCACGCACCGCTCCCGGTGACGCCCCAATGGAATAGTCCGTGATCATCTCCCGCCTTGGAACAGATTCATCCACCCAAATCTGGATGAACCCCTCCAACAGGAGCACGTTCGTCGAGGTGATCGTGGCCTCATACGTGCCGCTTGCCGTCTCGGTGAAGTCGAATACCTCCGTCGCGGGGCCGTCGATGGAAAAGATGCGCCCTTGCAGCGATAGCGATTCCGCTGTGTGGACGGCGACACCGATGGAGTTGGTCGCCACAGGCGAGACGATGATCTCTGGTCGCCAATCGGGGAAGGAGTACAGGACCACCTGGTCGTCGCCGGCCTGGATCTCCTCACACGCCAGGCGACTGCTCGCCGCATCAAAGACGCACAGCCGGTCGCCTACCTTCGCCCCCCGCGCCAGGATGTGGTCGATGACCGGCTCGCCCACGTCCAGGAGCCAGGTATCATCTTTGAGCAGGAAGCCACGTGTGCCCTCGGCGGGCTGGTAGCGCTGCCCGTCCTCCGTCAGGAAGTAGAAGGTTGGATCGGCGAGGGTTTGAGTGGGGGTGAGCGGGTCGAAGAGGGTGATCTCGGTGAAATTGAAGGGCATCAGCGTGGGACCAGCGTTGAATCCGCGCTCATCGGGACCGATCAGCTCCGGGTAGAACAGCTCGATGGTCGCCCAATCGGAGCGCCCGGTGAGGTGGTTCGCCATCGTGTCGGCGCAGTCCGGGAGCCAATCGGCCTGGTCGCGGTATTCGCTGTAGCGGTAGGGGTCGGTCATGGCGGTGTCGAGGCAGGTGTCTATGCTGATCACCTGGCCGTCTTTGTTCAGGCCCAGATAGTGGTCGTCGAGGAAGAGGTAATAGTGGCCGAACTCGTGGGCCAGGGTGCGGGGCCAGTCCTCGCCGATGCTGCCGCCGGGGTCGCCGTACCGGTTCCACGTGGCGGGCATGCGGATCTGGCCCGCTTCGTAGGTGATCTCGGGCATCAGGGTATCGGTGATCGTGCCGCTGATCACGCCCCCCAACACCGCGTTGGGACGCAACCGGTTGTTGGCATAGACCCGCAAGTGGGCTGTCTGCCAGTTCTCGGCGTCGTGAAAGACATAGACCTCTCCCAACGCGGCCTGCCCGTCGGTAAAGTCGTAGAGGTACTCTGAGGCGCGCTGCAGGTTGTATTCGAGTTGCTCCATGAATATGGCGTCGTTGTGAGCGTCCCACTCCAGCGAGACGTCGAGGTTGAACAGATAGAGCGGGTGGTCGGCGGTGACGGTGAGGACCTGCACGCCCGGGCTGATCACGCTGAAGGCGTCCAGCCCCACCGCCGTGGGCGCGCCGCTGGTGTAGTAGAGGGTGTAGCTCTCGGTCCAGGTGATGGGCAGCATGGCCAGCAGGCGGTCGCCGAGGCCGATCTCGCCCCGCCCCTGCAGGTATCCGTGCGAATCCGTGCGAAAGACCTGGCCCGCGCTGTCGGCGAACGGGTCGCCGCCGCTGGCCTGGCCCGCGGGCAGGCGGTAGACCAGCGCGCCCGCGGCCTCGTTGCCCGCCGCCGCCGTCTCGCTGTAGACCCGCACCTGGCTGCCGCGCACGCGGAAGGGGAAGGTCTGGGCGGAGACGTAGGGCCACTGGTAGGGGCCGGGGATGCTGTTCGTGACGGGACGCAGGTTGGGCAGGGCCTCGATCCGAAAGACCACGTTGTCGCTCTGTCCGAAAAGGCCGCTCTCCCAAATGCTCCAGGTGAAAACGTGAGTGTTGGTGAGCGTGATCGTTGGATAGGGACCAGCCGCCAGGTCAGTGGTGGGGGCGCCGGTCGCCGCCGCCGCTTCCAGCCAGCGCCCGCCGCCATCGGGAGAGTAAAAGGCCCGAATGCCCCATGTCAGCTCGCTGGCCGGGTGAAAGAGGGTGTAAGTGAAGGGAATGAGGCCGGACTGCCGGACGCCGGGCACGGCGTAGTAGTTGGCCGGGGCCAGGGCCGTAACCACCGCCGTCTGGCTGAAGGTCTGCACCGGGTCGCTGCTGAGATCGATCGCAACTGCGGTCGTCTGACCGGGATACAGGGGATGCGCGGATCGCTGGTTCAGGTAGACCTTGTTCGGCCCTGCATAATCCCCGGCGGCGAGGTCGAGGTGGCCATCCCCATCCACATCCCCCCAGGCCACGCTCCAGGTTACATTACTGTTGCCGGATTGCCAGGCGGCGGTGGTTTGCAACCTCCCCCCCTCGTTCAGGTGGACCTTGCTCGGGCCAGAGTTCCCAACGGCGAGGTCGAGGTCGCCGTCTCCATCCACATCTCCCCAGGCCACGCTCCAGGCCGCGTAACCGTCGTCGGACTGCCAGATGGCAGCGGTTTGCAACATCCCACTCCCGTTCAGGTAGAGCTTGTTCGGCTGATAGGTAGCGCAATTCCCGGCGGCGAGGTCGAGGTCGCCATCCCCATCCACATCTCCCCAGGCCACGCTGACGGTGTAGTTCCTGTCGTCGGACTGCCAGGCAGCGGTGGTCTGCAACGTCCCCCCCTCGTTCAAGTAGAGCCTATTTGGCTGTGCCTCATTCCCAACGGCGAGGTCGAGGTCGCCGTCCCCATCCACATCCCCCCAGGCCACGCTCCTTGTGGATTCACTGTCGTCGGACTGCCAGGCAGCGATGGTTTGCAACGTCCCCTTCTCGTTCAAGTAGATCTTGTTCGGCTGTGCCTCATTCCCGGCGGCGAGGTCGAGGTCGCCGTCCCCGTCCACGTCCCCCCAGGCCACGCTCCATGTGTTGTCACTGTCGCCAGACCGCCAGGCGGCGGTGGCTTGCAACGTACCGCCCTCGTTCAGGTAGACCTTGTTCGGCTCTGCCCAATTCCCGGCGGCGAGGTCGAGGTCGCCGTCTCCATCCACGTCCCCCCAGGCCACACTGAGGGTGTCGTCACCGTCGTCGGACTGCCAGGCAGCGGTGGTTTGCAACGTACCGTCCTCGTTCAGATAGACCTTGTTCGGGCCGTCATTCCCGACGGCGAGGTCGAGGTCGCCATCCCCATCTACGTCCCCCCAGGCTACGC
>Ga0180434_10001274_pt1 | contig 36545 bp, 26 predicted proteins | sample SS_ome_7_FD_132453 | JGI IMG/M metagenome (GOLD analysis project Ga0180434, IMG submission 132453) | Hypersaline lake sediment archaeal communities from the Salton Sea, California, USA - SS_1_D_2 metaG | ecosystem: Environmental > Aquatic > Non-marine Saline and Alkaline > Hypersaline >... | reverse complement strand
ATCCGTCGGACCACTGGCGCTGCCGCGGGCAGTGCCGACGGGCGCTGACGGCGCCTATGGGATTCTCTTGCCGCCGGGGACATACACGCTCGAAGCGAGCCACCCGAGCTTCATCCCCGACAGCGAGCCAGACGTGACGGTCCTCGTCGATCAGACGGTCGTCGTCGATTTCGCCCTCATCGACATTGGCCCGCCCGAGATCACGGCGACGACCGAGCTCGAGGCCCTCCCCGACGCGACCGGTCCGTACGTGGTCGAGACCACGGTCAGCGACTACTCCGATCTCGGCTCCGTCACGCTCTACTACCGGGTCGACGGCGGGCTCTTCAGCGCCGTGCCGATGAGTGCCGTTCGGTCCGGCACGTATCGGGGCGAGATTCCAGGTCAAGCCTTCGGCAGCTACGTCGAGTATTACGTCGAAGCGACCGACGTGGCGCTCAACAGCGCCATCGACCCCGCTGCGGCACCGGGCGAGCTCTACGGCTTCTACATCGCCAACCTGCAGATCCTCTTCACCGATGACTTCGAGACGGGCTCGCCGGGCTGGACCCACGCGGCCGAGACCCCCGGTTTCGGCGACCAGTGGCACCCGAGCGAGCTGAAGAACCACACGCCGGAGGGCCTCTTCTGCTGGAAGTGCGGCGACACGCTGCTCTGGAACACCTACACCGACTCCCTCGACGCCACGTTGACGACGCCTCTGATCACGCTGGCAGAGAACGCGCAATTGCGCTTCTGGCACTGGATCGAGGCCGAGTCGAGCTACGCCTACCCGGGAGAGGCGTACGATGGCGGCCGGGTCGAGATCGCCCCCGCGGGCGGGAGCTGGGAGATCCTCTATCCGCTCGAGAACTACAGCCACGCCGTCCGCATCGGCAGCGAACCGGGCCCCTTCGTCTCCGGCGCGCCGCTCTACTCGGGTGTCTACGAATGGCGGGAGGTGCGCTGCGACCTGGGCGCCTACACCGGTGAGGTGCAACTCCGTTTCCGCTTCGGCAGTGACGGCGAGGGCGCGCTCAAGGGCTGGTTCATCGACGACGTCCGCGTTGTCGCGCTCGATCTCGAGCTCTCCGCCGTTCCCGATAGGAATGTCGGCGAGCGGCTCTACCTGGCCGGGGGCCAGCCGAACCCCTTCTTCGGGGAGACACGCCTGCGCTTCCACTTGCCGCAGGATGCCCGCCTCGAGCTGGCGGTCTTCGACCCGACCGGCCGCCGCGTGCGCACGCTGCTCGACGGTGCGCAAGCGGCCGGCTGGCACGTGCTCGCCTGGGACGGACGCGACGACGCCCACCGGCTGCTGCCGGCAGGCGTCTATTTCTCGCGCCTCAAGGTCGGCCGCGCGGAGGCGACGCACAAGCTGATTCTGGCGCGCTAGTCGCTTCGAGCGGCGCGGCGACCGTGTCCCCGCGGAGGGGAGAGCCGCGCGCACATCCGGTGCGCGCGGCTAGGCGGTTTCCGGAACCGCGGCCCGCAGGCGCGCCAAGTACGTGCTACGCTCACCGGGCGTCAGGTTCTCGCCCCCCTTCTCAACGAGAATCCCGACCACGTGCTCCGCGTATTGCAGCTTCTCCTCATAGCTGATGTTCTCCATCAGCCGCCGCATGCAGCCGGGCATCATCTCCATCTGCCGGGCGGGGATCTTCTCGCGTAGTTCAGGACGCTGCTCCAGAATGCGCGTGAACATCTGCTCCTTCTTCTCGACCATCTTCTCCGCCGGCACGACCGACAACATGCCGGACATGAACGGGCCCATGATGCGCGGCATGATCTCCATCAAATCGATCTGCTGACCTTGCTCGGCGAGGATCGCTTTGATTTCGGAGAACATCATCGGCATCATCGTGAGCATCATCTTCGGCATCATCTCGACCATACTGATGCCCTCCATCATCTTGGGCATCATCGTCGCCATCATCTCCTGCTTCTCCGCCGTCGTCATGTCCGCCATCATCTTGGCCATGGCACTGTCCATCATCGCTTCTTTCTCTTCCTTGGACATGCCCTTCATCATCTTGCCCATCATCCAGTCCATCATCCCCATCGCGGCAATCCTCCCCTCAGCCAGGGTCGCTGATCCTCTTGCGTGTTCGTCCCATCGTGCTCTTCGGCTTCAGTTTCCACTGCGACTTCTGCTTCGGCTTCAGCGGCGCTTTCACTCTAGCTTCAGCCTCCCGCGTCAGCGCCCTTCGCCCCCGTTCTGCCGGCCGCGCAGGATCGACTCGATCCGATCCGCGGCCTCGTCGACGACGCCCAGAACGGCGTCCAGGCGTTCGGCTCCCAAAGGTCCCAAGCGCAATGCGCGACCGAGCGGGCGCACGATGCGTCCCACGTGATCTTCGAGCAACTCGCGCTCCTCCTGCATCGCCTGGTCGGTACCGGCACCGAAGCGGGCATAGATCTCGGCCAGCTCGGCTCCGCACTCGCTTAGCTGCCTGCGCCCGACGGCGGTGATTTCGTAGACTTTGCGTCCGCCGGCGGCCCGCCCGCGCGCAAGGCCCAGCTCTTCGAGGAGCTGCAACGTGGGGTAGATCGTGCCCGGACTCGGGTGGTAGCGGCCGCCGGTACGCTGCGCGATCGCCTGCATCACCTCGTAGCCGTGCGTTGGCCTGCGCCGGATCGCGTCGAGCACGAGGTACTTGACGTCGCCGCGTTCAGCGCGCGGCGGGGGAGCGAGCGCCATGCCGAAAAACGCGGCCTCCCCCTCCTGAGCGGGAGGGAACCGCCCGCGGAAGGGGCCACATCCGCCCATGCGGAAGGGCGGACACGGAGGGCGGAAGTCGTTTGGTCTCACCAAGCTGCCCTTTCGATATATCGTTATGACCTATCGGAACGATATATCATGAAAGGACTGCCGTCAACCCCCATGGGTCAGATTCCGAGGCTCCGGCGCACGAGCGATGCGATGTCGACGATCTTCATCGTCTCGTCCAGGTCCCGCCCCTTCAACCCGTCGGTCAGCATCTGGAAGCAGAAGGCGCATCCGACGGCGATCGTCTCCGCGCCGGCGGCGACCGCCTCGTCGACGCGATGGGTGTAGGTCCGCTGTTCGCCCTGGTCGATGTCCATCCAGAAATGGCCGCCGCCGGCGCCGCAGCAGAAGCTGCGATCGCCGTGACTCGCCATCTCCCGGAGATCGCACCCGGGCAGCGCGCGTAGGAGATCGCGCGGGGGGGCATAGATGCCCTGATAGCGGCCGAGGTAACAAGGATCGTGGAAGGTGACGCGCGCATCGACCGGCTGCTCAGGCTTGAGCCGCCCCTCGCGCAGCCACTGCGCCAAGAGCTCGCTGTGATGCATCACGCGGAAGTGGCCGCCGAACTGCGGGTACTCGTTCTTGAACACGTTGTAGCCGTGCGGGCACGAAACGAGCAGGATATCGAACTCGCGCGCCTTGAGCGCCTCGACCGTCTGCTTGGCGGCGGTCTGGAAGAGGTTCTCGTCGCCAAAGAGCCGCGCCGGATCGCCACAGCAGTTCTCGTCCTTGCCGAGGTGCCCGAACGTGACGCCGGCGTGCTTGAGGATCGCCACCATGTCTTCGGCGATCGCATGCTTCTCCGGATCGAAGGTCGTCGCACAGCCGATCCAGTAGAGGATCTCGACTTTCTCCCCCGGCTTGACGACCGGAAGGCCGAGCTTCTCGACTAGGTCCATCCGTTCCGCTTGCGCGCCGAAGGGGTTGCCCTGGGTCTCCATCGTCTTGAGCGCCCGCCCCGCCTCGGTCGGAACCGCGCCCTCCATCATCACCTTCGAGCGGCGCAGCTCGGTGAAGAGGTCGACGTGTTCGATGCCGGCCGGACAGAGCGTTTGGCACGCGTGACAAGTACGGCAGTGCCAGATGAAGTTCTCATCCTCGAAGACCGTACCCTCGGCGCCCTGGATCTCAAACGACTCCGGGTCGCGCTCCTCGAGCTGGTCGCGTGTATCGGTAATCAGGCGCCGCGGGCTCAGCGGCTGCGCCACCTGCCGCGCGGGGCAGACCTCGTCGCAGCGCCCGCACTCGATGCAGGCGGCCAGATCGAGCCGCTGCTTCCAGGTCAGATGCGAGCTCGCTCCGACACCAAGCGCGAAGTCGTCGTCGACGTCATCGGCGGCGAACAGCTCTTCGATGTCGACCCGCTGCAGGCTGCCCTTGGGCGCAAGCTTCGAGAAGAACTGGTTCGTCGGAATGCTCAATATGTGGAAGAACTTCGTCTGCGGAATGATCGCGATCATCGCGAACGTCCCGAGCGCATGAACCCACCAGGTGGCGAAGTGAATCCCGCGTCCGACCTCCGCCGGCGCACCGCTCAGCAGGCCGGCGAAGAGACTGCCGATCGGTGAATAGGCGCGCCAGGGGTCGACCCCCGCCGGATGAAAGCGGATCCGCGCTCCCTCGGCCAGAAAGCCGGTCAGCGCGATCCCGGCCAGAATCAGGAGGATGGCCGCATCGGCCGGTTTCGCCTCGGGCAAGAACTCGGGGCGAGCGAAATAGCGCCGCGCGGCGGCGATCAGAAGCCCGAGCAGCAGGAAGCCGCCCGCCAGATCCGCGGCGAGCGTGACTCCGAGGTAAAAACGCCCATGGTAGACGTTGACGCCGAAGTCCATATCGAGCATCACGATCAGGGTCGTGATGAAGAGGATCACGAAGCCGTAGAAGATCATCGAGTGGAAAACCGCGGGCAGCAGGCGCCGGCGCGTCTGCTGTTGCAGCAGTGATTCGCGCACGAGAATCCAGAAGCGCTTGCCCCAATCGCCGAAGCGCTCGCCAGACGCCTTGCCCCGCTGCCACTCCCGCACGCGGCGGCGCAGGCCCCAGGCGAGAATCACGAAGGAGACAACCATCAAGGCGTACATCAGCACATGCGCCAACGTCCCGCCCGTATTCCACATCAGCTCCCGACTCGCCTCGGACACCACCGTCGAGCCTTGCCACCCTGCCCCGGTCGCCTGCATGCCACCTCCTGCTCGTCGCCGTCTCCCCTATTCGAGACGATACGGTTCCCCGCGCGCGTAAAGCTCCAACCGTTCGTGCTGCAACTCGGCCAGTCCCGCCTCGTGGGCCGCTTCCGCCAGCGTCAGCGCCCGACGCGTCACGGCAATGGCCGCATCGTAGCGCCCGACTTCGGCGTAGGCCATCGCCGCCATCGTCAAGACGGCCGGATTCTCGCCGCCCTCGCCGGCGGTGAGCTCCTCTGCCAGGGCGACCGCCGCCGCTCCATCGCGCACCGCCGCGTCCGGCGCCGCCGACCACTCCTCGATCAGCATCAGGAGCAAACGCATATCAGCCGTCCCCGCCTCCCGGGCCGCTTCCAGGTGGGCGACCGCCGCCGCATGCGCCCCGTGGGCCCGCAGCCGGCGGACGACTTCGAAGCGCAAGCTCGCATTCGCAGGTGCGCGCTCGAGCAGACGGGCGGCCAGTCCGAGCGCCTCGCTGCGCCGCTCGGACTGCAAGAGAGCCCCCAGCAGACCGAGTTCGACCGCCACCGATCCCGGCTGGCGCCGCAGCGCCTCGCGGTAGTATTCGGCCGCGCGCTCCGGCTCTCCGCGCGCCTGTTCCGCCCGCGCCACACCGGTCCAGCCGAGGGCGTACCCGGGCGCCTCGCGCGTCACGCGCAGGTACTGGTCATGCGCCTCCGGCCAGCGGCCGAGTCGCTCGAGCGTCAGGCCGTAGTTGTAGCGCCCGGGGGCGTGGTCCGGCTGTCGCGCGAGCAGATCCTCGTAGCGCCCCAGTGCCTCGTCCAGTCGCCCCGCACGCAGCAGCGCGTTGGCGAGGTTGTAACGCGGTTCGATCGCTTCCGGCAGCAGGTCGATCGCCGCGCGAAAGCGCGCGACCGCCTGTTCGAGATCCCCCTCGGCCTGATCGAGATTGCCCAGATTGGTGAGCGCCTTGGAGCGCGGCCAGTTCATTTCCGGATAGTCGGCAAGCACGCGCTCAAACTGCGCCCGCGCGGCCGTATCCTCGCCGCGCCGGCGCAGCAACACGCCGAGATTGATCCGCGCCAGATGGCTTTCGGGATGGTGCTGCAGCGTGTGGCGCCAGAGATACTCGATGTCGCGGTAGATGTAGCTCTGCTTCCAGGTCAGGTAGCCGCACACGAGCACCACGAGCGCCAGCAGCGCCGCACCGGCCACACGCGCACCGGAAGCGAGCGGCGGCCCCGCAGGCGAGTCCACAATCGTGCTCCGCCCCGCCCCCCGCGGTGGACTCTTCTCACCCCGGAGTCGCCGTAAGCCGGCAACCGCCGCCCCGACGGCAGCCACGATCACACCCAGGCTCGCGAGATAGGCGAAGTGATCGGCAACGAAGCTGTAGCGCATCGGCGCCACGTCGACGAACCCGAGCGCGGGGAAAACGGTCACGGCATAGAAGAGTCCGGCCGCCAGGGGGCCGCGCACGCCGTAGCGCCGCACCAGCCCGCCGAGCAGCAGGGCGATCACGAGTGCGCCGAGTGGCGCCAGCCATTGCGTGAACTGCCCCGGGTCGATCTCCCAGCGCGCGTAGTTGAAGACGAGGGGATGCGGCCAGAGGATCTTACCGACATAGAACCAGAGTGCGCGGCCCGCGATCAGGATCCGTTCGACGAACGACAGGTCCCAGTTGGGCCCCACATCTCCAAAGAGGACAACTTGGCGCTCGTGCAGCGCGGTCAGGCGCCCCATGCCGAATCCGAGCGCCAGGAAGGGCAGGAGCGGGAGCAGGAACCCCGTCGTCAACGGTCGCCGGCGCCACCAGCGGAGGATGACGAGCGCCACGGGCAGCGAGGCAATGACTGTTTTCGAGAAAAGCCCCAGTTGGAAGAGCGGCAGTGCGAGCAGGTAGTAGAGCCAGCGGCGGCGATCGCTGCGCTCCTCCCAGGTCAGCAGGCTGTGCAGGGCGAGCAAGTAGAAGAAGGCCGAAAGCACATTCTTGCGCTCGGTCACCCAGGCGACCGACTCCACGCAGAAGGGGTGCAGCGCGAAGATCGCTCCGACTGCCAGCGCACCGCGGAAACGCACGCGTCGCAGCGCCCACCAGACGAGCAGCGCGCTGAGTGCGTGCAACAAGACATTGGTCAGATGGTACCCCTGTGCGCGCAGGTTCTCCTGCTCATCGGGGCCGCCCCAGAGCCGATACTCGAGCCAGAAGGTCGTGAAAACGAGTGGGTAGTACTGGGGGTTCTCGAGGCGCTGAAACCAGATGCGCTCCAGGCCCTCGGGATTGGGCAAATGGGGATTCTCGTGAACGTAGTCTTCGTCGTCCCAGATGAAGCCGGGGTTCTCGGCGACCTGGTCGGGGTTGACGGCGAAGCGTTCGTCCGAGCGCGCGTAGTCGTCGCCGTACACCTGCCAGTAGGCGGCGAGCGTGGCGAGCACGATCAGCAGCGCGGCCAGCGCCTCCCACCGGCGCCACCAAGGCTGGCCCGCCGCCGCCACCACGCTTCGGCCGGCGGCCATCCCCCTCTCGCTGCGCTCCCCCCTCATCCCGAGCGATGATACCATGGCCGGCGTCGTAAACAACCCGCTAGACCTCGACTGCGAGCCAGCGTCCGCGCCGGTAGTAGAGGTAGAAGAGGCTAGCGGTGAGCGCCATCGACACGGTCAGCGTCCACCAGACCGCCTCGGGACCGCCGCCGAATCGCTGCGTCAGCAGGTAGACGATCGGGACTTCGAGCAACCAGGCATGGAAGATATTGAAGCACATCGCCGGGCGATTCTCGCCGACCCCACCAAAGATGTTCTCAATCGTCATGAAGAGACCGAGGAAGGGAAAGGCAACCCCGAAGATGCGCAGTACGGTCACCCCGTGGTCGACCAAGGCCGGATCGTCGAAGAACAGGCCCATGATCGGCCGCGCGGCCACGATGGCGAGCGCGCCGAGCACCGTCATCGCGGCAACCGCGAGGCGAATCGCCTGCGTCGCGATCTGCTGGGCGCGGGCGCGCTGTCCCGCGCCGAGCGTGTTCCCGACGAGCGCCGAGAGCCCGAGTCCAATCCCGATGAGCAACATGATGCCGAAGGAAGTGACCCGCGTGGTGATGCCGTAGGCGGCCACGACCTCCATGCCAAAGAGCGCAATCATCGGCATGATGACGAGCCGCGAAGAGGAGAAGGAGATCTGCCCCACAGCGGAGGGAACGCCGATCTTGATGATCCGCCTCATCACGCCCCACTGAATCGGCTCCCGGCTGCGCAAGCGCAGCTTGACGTTCGCAGCGCCGCTGGCGAGCAAGACGATGCCCGCCACGAAACCGAGGGCGTAGGCGATCACGGTCGCCCAGGCGGCCCCGGCCACGCCGAGCGCGGGAAAGATCCACCAGCCAAAGATCAGCAGTGGGTCGAGGACGATGTTCAGCGTCGTAAACGCCAGCATGAGCACCATCGCCATTCTTGGATTGGCGATGCCCCGCAGCGCGGTGAAGACCGAATAGATCGCGAAGTGAAAGCCGAGCCCGGCGAGGAAGATGCGTCCGTAGACAACGCTCTGGCCAAGCGTTTCGCCCTCGGCGCCCAGCAGCCGCACGATCTGCGGCAGGAGCAGGAAGCCGGCCGCGCCGAAGAGAATCGCCGCCGCCCACTTGAGCAACAACGTCTCGCGAATCGCAAGCTCCGTCTCGCGTCGATCCCCCTCCCCATAGCGGCGCGAGATTATGGCGACCGATCCGGCGCCGACGATCATGTTGGCCGAGGAAACGACCCACAGAAACGGCATCAGAATCGTGACCGCGGCCACGGCGGAAGGACCGAGCTTGGAGAGCCAGTAGGCGTCGGCCAGGTCGTAGAGCGTGCCCGTGGAAAAGCCAATCATCGAGGGCACACCCATCTTGAGGATCGCCCCGAGGATCGATCCCTGCAGGTGATCGGGCTGCGCCCGATCTCGGCTCGTAGCTGTTGTGCTCATAGGGCGTTGACGTGTCGGCGGATCATGTCACAGAAAGCGGTGGCCGCACAGCAAGAAGCTCTCGCCGCCCCACACACGGCGTCGATCCGCGCGGGCCGGGTGGCGGCCGCCGGCCGGGCTCCGTTGACGGCTCACGCCCGCAACGCATACAATGGGGGGCGTGACTGCCCCCTCGGCTACCGTGCCCGTCTTTCGCCCGTGGAGGTGACCTGATGCGCTACACGCAGGGCTTGGCTGTCGCGTGGCTGGCTGCTGTCAGTCTCGCCATTGTCCCTTCGCATGCCGCCACGCACCTCGTGCAACCCGACGGGAGCGGCGATTTCCCGACGATCCAGGAAGCGATCTCAAGCTCGAGTTCGGGCGACTCGGTCGCCTTGGCCGACGGCGTTTTCAGCGGCCCCGGCAATCGTGACATCGACTACCAGGGCAAGCCGATCACCATCTACTCGCTGAGCGGCAATGCCGACGCCTGCATCATCGACTGTGAGGGTGGCCCCGGGGCCCCTCACCGCGGCTTCATCTTCAACGAACTTGAGAGCCCCACGTCCATCCTCGATGGCGTGACGATCATCAACGGGTATCGGGAGTACGTAGACCCGCCGATTCCGGATGCCTACGGAGGCGGCATCCTCATCATGAACGCGAGCAGTCCGACGCTGCGCAATGTCGTCGTGCGCGACTGCTCCGCCCCAACCGCCGGCGCGGTCTGCATCCTCGAAGGTTCCCCGAGCTTCATCGGCTGTGCATTTGAGGACAATGTCGCCACCTTCGGAGGCCCCGCGGGCGTCTTTGGCCACGACGGGTATTTCCTCTTCGAAGACTGCCGCTTCGAGGCCAATCTCGGCTACCAGATCGGTGGCGCGCTGGCTTGCAACGGGCCCTGCGAACTCGCTCTCTTGCACTGCTTCTTCCGCGCCAACGACCTCCAGTCCCCCGGCTATGCGAGCGCCGTGTCGGCGGGCTGGGCCTGCCTCAGCGCCGAGATCAGTCATTGCACGTTTGTCGACAACACCTTCGGTGCGGTCGGGATCGAGTGCCCAGCCTCGATCGAGCATTGCACCTTCTATGGCAACGAGAGCCCGTTTGCCGCCTGCCTCGTTGTGTACTACGAGCAGGTCGAGGTCGCGAACTCGATCTTCAGCCACAGCACCGCCGGGAAGGCCATCGGGTGCGCCGACGGCGGCGAGGTCGCGCTGAGCTGCTGCGATGTCTTTGGCAATCCCGACGGGGACTACGTCGACTGCATCGCCGACTTCGCGGGTGTCAACGGCAACATCAGCCTCGATCCGGGCATCTGTTCCCCGGTCGCCGGAGATTTCCATCTGACCGCGGAGTCCCCCTGTGCCCCGTTCTCCGAACCGAATCCCGACTGCGACTTGATCGGGGCCTATTCGGTCGGGTGCGCCCCGGCCGGGATCGAGGGTGAACGGGAGTGGAGCGACGCGCCACTCGCGCTCGATCAGCTGCAATGTCGGCCCACGATCACGACCGGGCCGGCCACGATCCGCTTGCAGCTCGACGCGCCCGTGCGAGCGCCGGCGCACTGCGCCGTCTTCGATGCCACCGGACGCCGGGTGGCGGCCGTCAAGCTCATCCACGCCGGGAACGCGCTCACTGGTCACTGGCCCGGCGTCGATACCGCCGGCGAACCGGTGCCCTCCGGCGTCTACTTCTTGCGCGTCTCTCAGGGAGGTCACGCCGTGACCAGGAGCGTGACGCTCGTGCGCTGAGCCGGGGGTCGCCATGCGGACGTCAGGAAGCGAGGGCGCGACTTCCTCCTCAACTGGATTAGGGCGGAACCGACACTGCGCAGGAAGGAAATGGCGTCCCCGACGGGATTCGAACCCGTGTTGCCGCCGTGAAAGGGCGGTGTCCTAGGCCGGACTAGACGACGGGGACGCACAATGAGTGCGGGGGAAGAGTGTGCGGCAGCACCGGGCGGCGGGTCAAGCCTCTTCCGCCGGACCGCGCTGTGCCGCCCGCGCGCTCCGAATGCGCTCGACGTGCTGGGCCCAAAGACGCGCCTCCCGCCCCGCCGCGACCGGCTCGTACAGGCGCCGGGCACGCATCTCGTCCGGGAAGTAATCGGCCGCGACCCAGCGCCCGGGATAGTCGTGCGGATAGCGGTAGTCACGGCCGTAGCCGAGATCTCGCATCAATCGCGTCGGCGCGTTGCGCAGGTGCAGCGGCACCGGCAAGCTGCCCGTCTCCTGGGCCACCCGGCGCGCGCGTCCGTAGGAGGCATCAAGGCTGTTGCTCTTCGGCGCCAGCGCCATGTAGACGGCCGCTTCGGCCAGCGCCAGGGCCCCTTCGGGGAGCCCGAGAAAGTGGACCGCCTCCTTGGCCGCCACGGCGAGCATCAAGGCCGCCGGGTCGGCCAGCCCGACATCCTCACTCGCCATGCGCACGAGCCGCCTCGCCACATAGAGCGGATCATCTCCGGCTTCGAGCATGCGGGCGAGCCAGTAGAGGGTCGCATCCGGGTCGCTGCCGCGCACGCTCTTGTGCAGCGCCGAGACGAGATTGAAATGCTCTTCCCCCGCCCGGTCGCCGGCGAGAAAGAGGCGTCCCTTGAGCCGCGCCAGCTCGCGCGGCCCAGCACGGCGTCGCCCCGCTTGATCCGCCGGCAGGAGCAGCGCCAGTGTCTCGAGCGCATTGAGCAGCTGGCGGGCGTCGCCATCGGCCAGCACGATCAGGCGCTCCAGCGCCTCGTCACGCAGCTCGAGGCCGCTCGCCGCCAGGCCCCGTTCACCGTCCGCCAGCGCGCGCTGCGCGAGCGCGCGCAGTTCCTCGGCGGCCAGCCGCTCGAGCACGAAGACGTGGCAGCGTGACAAGAGGGCCCGGTTGACCTCGAAAGAGGGATTCTCCGTTGTCGCCCCGACGAGCACGATCGTGCCCGCCTCAACGTGCGGCAGGAGCGCATCCTGCTGCGCCTTGTTGAAGCGATGGACCTCGTCGATGAAAAGCAGCGTGCGCAGTTCGTGCAGCGTGCGCTGTTGCGCCGCCTCTTCGGCGACCCGACGCACATCCCGCACTCCGGCCAGCACGGCGCTGAAGGAAGACCAGCGGTACCCAGGAACCTGCGCCAGGAGGCGCGCCAGCGTGGTCTTGCCCGTTCCCGGCGGGCCCCACAGGATCATCGACGGCAGCTCGCCCGAGTCGATCGCGCGCCGTAGCACGCCCTGCGTGCCGAGCAGATGCGCCTGCCCGACGACCTCCTCCAGGGCTCGCGGTCGCATCCGCTCGGCGAGCGGGACCGCAGCTTCTCGGGATCCAAAGAGGTCGGTCATCGGCTTGCAGACTCCACGTGCTCCGCCCGCAGGGCGGCGGGGATGCACCGCCTCGTGCGCAACGCCGCTAGGCCTCGTACCCATGCGGATGGCGCTGCTTCCAGCGCCACGCGTCGGCGACGATCTGCTCGAGACGGGCGTGGCCCGGTTCCCAACCAAGGACGCGGCGCGCCCGCTGCGAGGAAGCGACCAGCCGGGCCGGATCGCCTGGACGGCGGGGCGCATCGCGCAGCGGGACCTTGCGCTCGGTCACCGCTTCGACCGCGGCGATCACCTCGAGCACGGAGTAACCTTCCCCATTGCCGAGATTGAACACCGCCTCATCCAAGTCATCGAGTCGTTCGAGGGCGCGGATGTGGGCATCGGCAAGATCGAGCACATGGATGTAGTCACGGATGCAGGTACCATCCGGGGTCGGGTAGTCGCGGCCAAAGACGGCGAGCGCCTCCATCTCGCCGGCCGCGGCGCGCAGGGCGAGCGGGATCAGGTGCGTCTCTGGATCGTGGTCTTCCCCCCGTTCCGCAGACGCGCCGGCCGCATTGAAATAGCGCAGGGCCGCGTAGCGCACGCCGTGGATGCGTCGATACCATTCGAGCAGGCGTTCGGAGATCGCCTTGCTCTCGCCATAAGGGTTCGTCGGTCGCACCGGGGCGGTTTCGGGAATCGGGACCTCCTCCGGCTCGCCGTAGGTCGCGGCCGTCGAGGAGAAGATCATCCGCGGGACCCCGGCGGCAACCATCGCCTCGAGCAGCTGGATCATACCACCGACGTTGTTGTCGAAGTAGGCGCCCGGGTCCTGCATCGACTCGCCCACCAGGCTCGAGGCGCAGAAGTGCATGACGCACTCGACCCGCTGCGCCCGCAACCACCCGGTCAGCGCCTCCCGCTGGCGAACGTCGAGCACCTCGAAGGGCGTCCCGTCCGCAACGGCAGCGCGGTGCCCGCGGCTCAAGTTGTCGACGACCGAGACCTGATGTCCGGCCGCCTGCAGCCGTTCGGCGGTCACGCTGCCGATATAGCCCGCTCCACCACTGACCAGCACGCGCACGGCGCCTCCTTTCGCTACTGCCACGCAACGTCCCCCCGCCCGCCGGAGCCTGCCCGCCGCGAGCGCGGCCTGCGAGTCTAGGCAACCGGGACGCCCGACGGAAGCCCAAGTCCGGGCAGAAAAGAGCCTCCGGCAGCGCCCGCCGGAGGCTTGACAGCTTCCAACCCCAGTCGCTACGCTTTTTCTCGACAGCGTAGCGCAGTTCCCTGCCAATTACGGGATCAGCTGGACGCGCGACCCAACCTTCATTTGGCGGGTACACCAAGTCAGGGGTCCGTGGGTCCAGTGGCGTTCTTGGCGGGGAACTCTCTTTAGCGCCTTGGCGCCACCCCTTCCAGGAACCGCCCCAGGGGAGCTGTGCCTGACTGCTCGCTCCCCCGGGGGGATCCTGCGGCTGATGCGCCCGCCTGAATGGTTCGGCGGGAGGACGCACCGAAGTACGCCCTCGCCAGCCTACTTCTTCTTCCGACGCACCGTGCGGCGCTTCTTGGTCGCCTTCTTGCGGGTCGTCTTCTTCTTGGCGGCCTTCTTGCGCGTGGTCTTCTTCGCAGCCTTCTTGCGCGTGGCCTTCTTCTTCGTGGCCTTCTTGCGCGTCACCTTGCGCTTGGTCGCCTTCTTGCGCGTCGTCTTCTTCTTGGCGGCCTTCTTGCGTGTCGCCTTACGCTTCGTCACCTTGCGCTTGGTCGTCTTCTTCCGAGCGCCGACCTTGCGCTTCGTCACCTTGCGCTTGGTCGTCTTCTTGCGGGCGGTCGTCTTCTTCTTGGCCGCCTTCTTGCGGGTCTTCTTCCTGGCAACTGCCATCTCCGTTCACCCCCCTCCGTTAGGTCCTAACAGGGTTCGCTGGCGTGGCACCTAAGTCTCCACACCCTCCTCCAACAGCTTGGCAGCCTGACTGAGCAGCGTGCTCAAGTCGAACGGCTTACGCAAATAAAGGTCGACCCCTAAGTCGACCCCCCTCTGATGGGTCTCGGCCGTGTCGTACGCGGTCATGAGAACAATGCGCGTGCGCGCCCGTTGCGGCCACGCCGCGAGCATTTCGAGTCCCGATTTGCCCGGCAAGCGGTTGTCGAGAATGAGCAGATCGAATGGCCGCTCGGCTGCGGCCAGGATCTCCTCCGCCTGCTCGGCAGAACCGGCCGTGGCGACGTCGTACCCGGCATCGCGAAACGCGTGAGACAGGGTGCGCGCCAGCAAGGCTTCGTCGTCCACGATCATGACCCGTCGCTTCACACAACCTCCCGCGACACACACAGCAAGAAGCGCGCCAGGTCGCAACAAGAAGCAAGAATTCAGTCAATCAACTGCTGCACAAGGAGTTGCAGGCATGACCCTGGAAGTGATGAAGATGGGGGCGTTGGGGCGAACTTGTAGAAATATGGATAGTTAGCGACACTTCGCCCGGCAACACACTGCAGCGCTGTCAATTAGAAGAACAGACAGGTTTGTTGACATGCCCATTTTCTTGGCACCCGCGCGGTGCGCGTCAGGAGCTCGAAAGCGGGCTGGCCGCGGTCTCCGCCTCGCGCTCGCTCGCAATGCGACGCAGGCGGTCGAGCAGCCCTTGACGCGACAGCCCTAGCACGCGTGCCGCCTGGCTGCGATTGCCATCGCAGGCGGTCAATACGAGGTCGATGTAGGCATTGCCGACCTCGCGCAGCGACGGCACCGGGCTGCCGTCCCCGCGGCGTGCCAGCGTGCCCGCCAGCTCCTGCCCGAGGCGCTCGACGCTGGCGAGTACGGCTTCGTCACGGGGCGCGACCGCCGCCTCACCACCATCACGCCCACCGCGGATCTCGGCCGGCAGATGTGCCACGCGTAGCTCCGGCCCTTCTTCCAGCAGCACGATGCGCTCAATCAGGTTCTCGAGCTCGCGCACGTTGCCGGGCCAGGGGTACTGCTGCAGGGAGCGCGCCGCTTGCGGATCGATGCGCGTGAAGCGCTTGCGAAACTTGTGCCCGAAACGACGCAGGAAGGTGTGCGCCAGAAGCTGGATGTCCTCCCCGCGCTCACGCAACGGCGGCACCGCGATGGTGACGACCTTGAGCCGGTAGAACAGGTCCTGGCGGAAGCGCCCGTCGCGGATGAGCTCATCGAGATCGGCATTGCTGGCGGCAATCAAGCGGCTGTCGACCGCTAATTCGACATTGCCGCCGACGCGCATGAAGTGCCCGTTGTCGATGAAGCGCAGCAGCTTGGCCTGCACGCGCGGCGGCATCTCGGAGACCTCGTCAAGGAACAGCGTGCCTCCGTCGCACAGCTCGACGATGCCCCGCTTGAGGTAGTTCGCACCGGTGAAGGCGCCCTTCTCATGTCCGAAGAGCTCGTTCTCGAGCAGGTTCTCCTGGAAGCTCGAGCAGTTGATCTCCATCAGGGGGGCGTCGCGCCGCAGGGACTGGTAGTGCACGGCCTGCGCAACGAGTTCCTTGCCCGTGCCGCTCTCGCCCGCCACCAGGACGGTCGTCGTCTCCGAACGCGCGACCTTGCGAACGAGCTCCTTGAGGGCGATCATCTGCGGGCAGCGCCCGATCATCTGAGACTGCGCGTAACGCGTCCGCCCTTGCTTGCGGTAGACTTTCAGCTGTTGGTCACGGGTCAGGCTGCGTGCCGCGCTGCGCACGGCGTGCTCGACCTCTTCCAGATCGAACGGCTTCTTGAGGAAGTCGCAGGCGCCGAGCCGCATCGCCCGCACGACATCGGCCATCTCGCCGAAGGCCGTCACCATCACGATCTTGGCCGCCGGGTCAATGCGGCGCAGGCGCGGCAGCAGATCGAGGCCAGAGCCATCGGGCAAGCGGACATCGAGCACGACGACGTGGGGGCGGCGCTGGGCGAAGAGCGTGCTGCCCTCCTCCACGCTCGCCGCGGTCAGGACCTCGTAGCCGGAGTCTGTGAGCGCGCGCTCGATGCTGCGGCGCACGAGCGCCTCGTCATCGATCACCAGTACGCGCGTTTGCTTCACGACGCCGCCTCCGCCGATTCGTCCGGGACGCGGAAGGAAATGCGGAAGATGACCCCACCCTGGACGCGGTTGCGCACGTAGATGCGACCGCCATGCTCCTTGACGATCTGCAGCGCGATCGAGAGCCCGAGGCCGGTGCCCCCCGCGCCCCGCGTCGTGAAGAACGGGTCAAAGATCTTCTCCATGATCTCCTCGGGGATGCCCGTCCCCGTGTCGGCAATCGCGATCTCGACCGCCCGTCGCGTTCGGTAGCGGCGGGTCGACGTCGTCACCCGCAGCATGCCGCCATCGCCCATTGCATCCAGCGCATTGAGGACAATGTTGAGCAAGGCCTGGAAGACAGCATACTCGTCGAGCGGGATCGGGGGCAGCTTCTCGGCGATCTCCGCCTTGACCGTCACGTCCATTTCTTCACATCGCAGAGCAACGTGCCCCAGAACCTTCTCGACCACCGTATTGATGTTGGCGGTGTGCAGCTCGGAGATCTTGGGCCGGGCGAACTGCAGCAGATCGGTCGTGAATTGCTCGATCCGATCGAGCTCCTTGATCGCTGCTTCAAGATCCTGGCGCAGGGCGGAATCCTCGGGCAGCTTGGTCTGCACGAACTGGATCGTCGTGCGGATCCCGGTCAGGGGATTGCGGATTTCGTGCGCCATGATCGCCGACAGATTGCCGATCGAGCTGAAGCGATCGATGTTGCGCTGAAACTCGCGTTCTTCCTGTGATTCAGAGGCGTCGTCGAAGATCAGCAGGCCCCCGGCCGGTTCGCGCTCATCGCCCAGGGCGACCATGCGGCATTCGAGTGTCAACTCCTTGTCGCCGCGTTGGCCGAGGATCTGCGTCGCCGGCAGCACCGCCGCCTGCCAGACATCGCCGCCCGGGGCGAAGGGGCCTTTGTCGTCCAGGCCCAGCAGGCGACACGCCGGCTGTCCGATCGCATCTTCGACCGCCAGCTCGAGCAGCTCCGCGGCGCGCGGATTCAAATGCTGCACCTCGCCGCGCCGATCGACCACGAAGAGACCGGAATCGAACGCTTGCAGGCATTGCCAGCTCAGCTGGGGATCGAGTTGCGGAACCGTCGCCGTCTTGCTCATGGTTGCCCCTCATCCACAGTGCCCCCAGCCGTCGGGAACCCCCACACGATGCGCACGTCGCCATACTCGGTACGCTCGTGACCCGGCGGCAAGGGGTCGAAACGCCAACGGGCGAGTGACTCGCGTGCCAGAGGCTCAAAACCGGGGTGGCCGCTCTTGCGCAGGGCGCGAATCCGGGTGACATGGCCGGCGGGCGAAACCCAGAAGCGGAAACGAATCTCGGCCTCGATGCCCGCGCTCCGCGCCCAGGCCGGATAGGGCGGGTCTTCGAGATAGACCAGACCCCGTTCGCCGAGCGGCCCCTCGATCCCCGCCATCGCGCCCGTGCGCTCGCCCGCTGCGGGCGTCGATGGACGCGCGGCCGGCGCATCCACGGCTCGTGGCAGCTCGGGCAACGTATCAAGCTGCGTCAAGAGCTGAGCCGTCAGCTCGCCGGCCACGTCCCGGCGCACGCGCCCCACCGTGCCCGGCTGCGGAGCCAAGGACTCGCCGGCCGCCGGTTCGCGTACGCGCTCCGGCTCGACTTCGGGCTCAGGCGGCAGCTCCACGACCGTCGCCTCCGGCTCTCCGGCCGCCTCCGGCTCCGCCGCCGCAGGCGGCTCGGCCGCTTCCACCGGGGCCGTGATCGCCGCGGCGGGCGGTCCCGTCACCGACTCGGCCGTCGCGACCGCATCTTGACCGGGAGGAACGAGACTGACGACGAAGGGCGCTTCCGTCTCGATCGCGCGCGTGTCGAGCCAGCCCGTACTCAGAAACAGCAATCCAACGTGCAAGGCGAGCGAGAGGATCAGGGTCCAGATCCCGGTGCGTGACCGGCGACGGTGGCTCCAGGCGCGACCGGGCGGAAGCAACTCCTGATCCGCGTCCCTCACCGATTCGACTCCTCGCCCTCTTGGGCGGCAAGCGGGCGCGCAGCGATCGCCAACTGCGAGGCCCCCAGCTGGCGGGCGACGTCCATCACTTGGACGGTGCGCCCCAGACGCACATCCTGATCACCCTTGATGACGACGGTCTTCGTGGCGCTGGCCTCGAGCAAGGACTGCAAGTCTTGACGAAAGCGCTTCCAGGGGGTCGGGACCCCGTTGAGATGCACGTCTTCTTCCGCGGTGATCGTCACGATGACGTCCTTCTGGACCTGCTTCTCGACCTGCGCCACCTGCGGGAGCTCGACCTTGATGCCCGTCTGAAGGATAAACGAAGAAGAGAGCAAGAAAAAGATCAACAGCAGGAAAATGATGTCGGCCATCGCGGTCGACTCGAGTGCGCTGATCAGACGCCGCCGTTTGGTGAAACGCATGGTCGCGATCCTCCCTGCCGCGCCGGAGACAAGCGCCGGCCGAGACTAGCTGCTGAGCCGGTCTTCACCCGTCGTCAGCAACAGCATCAAACCCTTCGAATGGTCTTCCATGCGCAGAATCTCCGCATGGACGCGGCTGAGAATGTAGTTGTGCGCGAAGTAGGTCGGCACCGCGACCGTCAACCCGGCAGCCGTAGTCAGCAGCGCCTGCCAGATTCCGCCGGCGAGAACGCTCGCATCGACATTGCCACCCAGCTCCTGGATCTTCTGAAACGCCTCGATCATGCCGATCACCGTACCGAGAAAACCGAGCAACGGCGCGCCGCCGGCGATCGTCGCCAGCGCACCGACATTGCGTTCCAGGCGCGTACTTTCGCGTTCGCCCGCTTCGACGATAGCCTCGCGGGTGCGCTTCTCACCCAGCTCGATGTGCATCAGGCCTTCGAGAAAGATCACCGCCAGTGGAGCAGAGGTGTTCTGCTTGCAGATCGCGACCGCCTCGTCGAGGTTGCCCTTGCGGATGCGCCCGCGGATCGCTGCCAGAAAGCGGTCGTTCTCGCGTCGCACGCGACCGATCTGGACCAGGCGCTCGATGATGATCGCCAGTGCAACCACCGAACAGATGACGATCGGGACCATCAGGATCCCGCCCTTGGCAATCAACGACATCGCCTCTCTCTCCTCCGTGCGGCGACCGGCGCGCGGCCACCTGCGTTCGAACGTCTGCTAGGTCGCTTGTGCTCCATCTCGGCCTGTCTGTCAAGCCGGCCCGCGCCCGCCAGGCGTCGTGAAGCGCTGCTGCCACTCGAGACCGAACCAACGCGCATCGTCGACTTCGCCAAAGCGCGTCGCGACCGGCTCGCCGAACAAGTTGCGCCCGACCAGTGAGAGCACCGCGTGCTCGAAACGCCACCCGACGCGCGCCTCGAGATCGACGAACGCCGTCGCCGCCGGAGTGGCGGCCGGTCGATCGGTGCGACTGGCGAGGACCACGCCGAGCGCCCACCGCCAGGATCCCTGGTACCCGGAGAGCCCGGTGCGCAGGCGATGCTCCGGCAAGTAGTGCAACGCGCCTTCGCCCCCGGCCGGTTCACCGTCGCGCATCCAGCGGTACTCGAGATGCCACGCCGAGCGGATCCCCAGGCGGCGACGCAACTCACAGCCAAACCGCCACACCGCACGGTCCCCCGCCGCCCGCGGCGCGACGAAGTAGGATTCACCGCCGACCTCCCGCGGCTCCCAATCGAGCGGATTCCGCACATGCGCCCAGGTTGCCTCGAGCCACGTCCAACCCTGCGCCCCCTGCCAGAGCAGCTCGCCGCTCAGGCGCGGCCAGGCATACTGCGCTCCGATCGACGTCGCCGCGAGCGTCGGCGCGGGCCACGGGGGCAACCAGGGCTCGTCCGCCGGACGCAGTAGCATCGCGGGTGGAAGCCGGTCGGGCTGAGTCAGACGCTCCTCAGCGAAAGTCACGCTGGGCCCGAGCTCGACGGCAAGCAGCAACCCACGCACCGGCCACCCACGGCGCACCTGCAGCCAGGGGCCCGCCACGGCATCTGTCCCATCCCCACCCGCAGCGGCGCCGGCGAGCCAGACGAGTCGCTCGCGGGCGTGCAGCCAGCCGGCGCGCGTCAGCCACTCGGCCTCGCCCTCGGCCGCGCGCGCGGTCTCATCGCGGTGGACGAAGGCGGCAAGAAGATCGAACGCCAGCTCGTCGCGGCCGAGCCCGGCGGCGGCGCGCGCGCGCGGCGCGAGCAGGCGCAGGTCGGCCAACTCGGGCCCGGCGGCAAGGCGTGCGCGTACGGCCGCCCAGCGCCCGTCCCAGACGGCGGTCGGTTCCCCGGCCGGGCTCACCTGCGTCTTTCCCCGGGCCCCGGCGAGCCGCAGACCGGCGCGTGCATCCTGCCCGGCAAGACGCAGGCGTCGCTCGCCCTCGAGGCTTCCGCGCCAGACCGTCTTCGTGGCATTGTGCTGCCACAGGGAGCCCTCGTGGGGCTGCCACTCATCCTGCTGGAAGCGCAGCGCCCCTGCCAGGCGCTGCGCGGGGTGCTCGCCCGGGGCCACATGGGCCGCACCGAGGAGCATGCCCTGCGCCTCCCGTCCCGGGATGCGGTCGCGCTGCACGTCCGCCTCCCCGGCGATCAGCATTCGCCGGGTAGGCAGCCAGAGGCCCGCCACCGTGATCCACGGTCCCTGCGCGGCGCGTAGCCGCGTTAGAGCGCGCGTCTGCGTCCCGTGGTCGGGGCGCGGCAAGTCAATCACGAAGGGCAAGCTGCGGCGCGGCCGGTAGCGCGTCGGGCCGACGCCGATCGGCTGCGGCTCCGTCTCCGGCCCGATGGCCGGAATGTCGGGCGGCAGCAGGCGCACGCCACCGGCCAAGCGACTCAGGTCCTCCCCCTCGACGCGAATGTCAGGCAGGACAAAGGCGGGTCGCGCCTGTTCCTGTGGCTCCGCGACCGCCGTTCCGCTCGCGCGATCCAGGGCACGCCCGGTGCTGTCGGGCCTGGTGGCGGCGTGCGGCGTCGGGTCTGCCAGCGCATCGGTCGCCATCTCTTGCGCCCCGGCCGCCCCCCCCGGCCCAGCCGCGCAGGCGATGAGGCTCAGCGCGAAGACGGTGGCGAGCCGGATGGGGAGCATCGGCCGCACGCGCAGCTGCCTCTGAGCGACGACGAGATGCATTACGGCCCCTCCTCGGCCGGCGCCGAGCCGGATGGCGGGCTCCCTTCCGCGGCGTTGCTGTCAGGCGGCGCGGCGCGGCGGCGCGCCGCCAGCTCGGCCTGGCGCGCGGCGGCTTCTTCGCGCAGCGTCGACCCGCTCAGCGGCAGGCGGAGAACCTCCGCGTACTGCTCCACCGCCGCCTGCCAAGCCTCTTCGGCCTCGTGGCACTCGGCCAGGCGCATCCGCGCCGTCGCCTCCCAGAGCACCTCTCGCTCGCCTCGCTGCAAGAAGCGTTCGAGCGCCTCGATCGCCGCGCCGGTGCGACCCGCTCGGTAGGCGGCCTCGCCTTCCCAGTACGGGGCGCGATAGACGGGACCGGCCGCCCCGAGACTGTCGGCCGCCCGGAAGGCGCGGTACGCCGCCTGCCATTCCTCGAGGTCGAAGGCGATCCGGCCCAGATGGAGGTTGCCGATCGCGCGCAGCGAGTCGGAGACGCCGCCGCCGGCATGCGCCACCTTTTCCCACTCGTTGCGCGCCGCCAGTGGCTCCTCCAGCGCCTCGTACGTTTGCGCCAGGTAGGCCCGTGTCAACGTCGTTTGCGCCGGACTCAGATCAAGCGCCAGACGCGCCTCGAACGCCCGCAGCGCCGCACGTGCCTCCTCGAGCTCGAGCAAGAGCACGCCGGCACGCTGCAGCGCCGCCGCTCGACGCCGGAAACCGGAACGCTCGCCCAGTGCCAGGTAGGCGTGCGCCGCTTCTTTCTTCTGCCCCAGCGCCTCGCGGCTACGCGCAGCGCGGAACTGAACGTCGGCCACGCGCGGGTCGTCGACGGCGGCGCGCTCCAGATAGTCCCCGTAGGCCGACAGCGCCTCGGCGTAGCGCCGCTCGGCAAAGAAATCGTCGGCCAACAGGAGGTAGCGTTCTCCGCCCGCGGTCGCTTCCGGGAATTGCGCCTCGAGATCGGCGAGCACCTGACGCGCGGCGGCCAGCTCGCCGCGTAGATGCCGGCACTCGAACAGCGATTCGTGGGCACTGCGGCGCTGGGCGCGTGTCGCGCCCGGCGACTCGAGCGTACGGCGGTACCACTCGATCGCGGCGCCCCAGTCGCCGGCGTTGTAGAGCGCATCGCCCGCCGCGAGCCGCCCGCCGGAGCGCAGCGAGTCGTCCGCCGCCGGGTGCGTCTCGAGCAGGGTGAAGCGTTCGACCGCCGCGGGGTAGTCCCCCTCGCGCAACGCTGCCTGGCCTTCCCAGTAGAGCGCCCGTGCCGCGCGCTCGGTGCGGCCGGCCGCGGCGTGGAGGCGGGCGAACTCGATGCGCGCCGCGCGGTAGTCCTCCAGGCGCAGTAGCGCCCAGGCGTGGCGAAAGGCGGCTTCCCCCTCGAGCGGGCCGAGGCTGTCACGCGCCGCTTGCTGCTTCGCCACGGCGAAGGCGTCCCGGGCCGCCTCGAGTCGCCCGAGATTGAAGAGGCAATTGCCGCGCCGCAGGGCGATGTCGGCCGCCAGGCGGCAGCCGTCGCACAGCGCGGCAGCGCGAACGAAGCCTGCGTGCGCCTCTTCGTACCGGCGTTCTTCGTAGTCGCACCAGGCGAGTGCGTACGCGCAGCGCAGCGCGTCGGCACCGGCGCGCTCGGCCCGCCGGTAGTGCTCGCGCGCCTCGGCCACGCGCCCGAGCCGGTAGAATGCCTCCGCCCGCCAGAAGTGATACTCGGCTGCGTGCCGGGTGCCGGGGAATCGGAGGATCAGATCGCCGAAGAGACGCGCCGCCGTCCCCCAACGCTGCGCGCCCATCGCCGCCAGCGCCTGGCGACGCTGCAGCGCTTCGGGGACCTCCGGCAGGAGGGCCGCCGTCTTGGCGTAGACGGCGTAGGCCGCCTCCATCTCCCCCAGGCGGTAGTACGCGTCACCCCGTAACGAACCACTCGCCAGCGCGAGCGAGTCCGCCGCCACGCGCCCGCGCATCCACTCGAGCGCCAAGAGGGCGTCGCGATAGGCTCCCTCCTGAAAACGGGCGAAGCCCAGCGCGTAGCACCAGGGCGCGTAGAGCGAGTCCTCCGGCGCGACCGGCGGCGCGGGGGCCAGCAGCTCGCCCGCGGCGCGATGGCGCCCGGCCGCGATCTCGGCCAGCGCCTCCCCATAGCGCTGCAGGGCGACATCGCCCCCGTGCTCTCCGCTGACGGCGCGATAGCTCGCCCGCGCCGCCTCGGCCGCGCCGCGCTGCAGCGCAAGCCACCCGCGTACGAGGAGCGCTTCATCGCGCCACAGCGCCGGCAGTGTCTCGGGCGCCTCTCCCAGGAGCGCCGCGTAGAGGCTGTCGGCCTCCGCCCGTGCCCCGAGCTCGAGCTGACTGCGGGCCAGCAAGAACGACGCCCGCGGAGTGCGGCGGATCGTCCCGTCGCGTGCGGTCGCGCTCAGCAGAACGCGCACGCTGTCCCATTCTCCGGCGACGAAGTGGGCTTCCGCCAGGTCGAACCGAATCGAATCGCAGAGTGCCGGGTGCCGGCACCGCGCCAACGCCTGGCGCCAATGCGTTCGCGCCGCATCCCAATCTCCCGCCTGCGCCAGTAGCCAGCCGGCCAACCGCTGCGCGAGCAGCCGCTCGCGCGAGCGCTCGATCGGGATCGTCAGATGTTCGCCCGCGTCCCTCGCGGTCTCACTCAGTGCCTCCTGGAGCAAAGCCAGCGCAGCCGGAGCATCTTCGGCCGCATAGCGCGCCCATGCTGCCCAGAGCTGCGCGCGCCAGGCTTGAGACTCGCCCGCCGGCCGTTGGGCCAGGTAGCGCTCGAACGCGGCCGCCGCCGCGGACGCCTGCCCGGTGCGCGCCTGGTGCTCCGCCCGCAACCGGAGCGCGGTACGGGCGATCGCCGGGTCGAGCGCCGCCGCCGCCAGCGCCCCAAAACGCTCACTGGCCACCGCCTCACCCGCCTGCGCCAAACGCACGGCTTCGGCCAGCGCGATGCGCTCCCCGCCCGGCAGCACGGTCCCCGGGGGGCCCAGGCCGCGGGTCAGTTGGGGGCGACACAGCTGTTGGCGCGCGGTTAGGAGCCACGGTGGCGCAACGTACGGGTCCCGGACGGGATCGCCGGGCAGCATACTTGCCGGCAAGGGGGGCCAGGTGTATTGAGGCGTCGCCAGCGCGGCGCACGGCAGTCCGACGGCGGCCAAGACGAGCACCGCCCTGCCCGCCCGCACGGCGGTGGTCCCACGCCCCAGCGCACGCCGCGCAACTCGAGCGCGGCGAAGCCAAATCCTCCAGCTCGCGGCGGTGCTCATCCTTGAGATCGTCTCGCACGAAAGGTCATCGACCCGTCCGGCGGGTCGGAAGGAAAAGGAGGTCGCTGCAACCCCGTCACGTCTCCCTACCTCCCGGTTAGACGCCGGTTCCGCATCGCGTGTTCGGCGCTCGCCAGCGCCTTGCCGGCGGCAGCTTGACACAGGCAGGCGCGGCGCGAAAGCGGCGAAGCGCGTCGGCGCTCCCGATCTTTCCCTTGCTCCGTGCGCGGCGGTCTTCTAGCGTGCCCCGCGGATCCTTCCGCCGAGGAGAAACGATGCAGGTTCTGTGCACGCCGTGGCGTCGTGAGTACATTCTCGCTGCCCGCCAGCCTGAAGGCTGCGTCTTCTGCGGCCTGCTCGCCGCTCCGGCGTCCGATGCGGAGCGCTTGATCCTCCACCGTGGCGATCAAGCCTACCTGCTCCTCAACCGCTACCCCTACACACCCGGGCACTTGCTCGTCGTGCCCTACGAACACACGGCGCGGCTTGCCGAACTCCCGGTTGCGACGCTCGACGAGATGCTGGCGCTGAGCCAGGTGGGGGAGCACCTGATCCGCAGTTGCTTCGGCTGCCGCTCGCTCCATGGCGGCGCCAACGTGGGCCGCGTCGCCGGCGCAGGCGTTCCCGACCACATCCACTTCCACCTCGTCGCCTGGCCCGCCGGGCAGCTCTGGACGGAGTGCTGCAGCGAGCAGGGGCTTCCCGAAGGCCTGCCTGAGACCTACGCACGCATGCAGGCCCGGTTGCCGGCTCTGCTTCAAAGGACGTAGGACTGCCCGGTCTTGGGCACGTGCACGCGCTCGAGCCCCGCGGAGCGCAGATGCTCGCCGAAGTGCAGCGCTTGTTGCTCCTCGCCGTGCACGACGAACGTCTGGCGCGGGCGGTCCGCGAGTCCGCTGACCCAGGCGAGCAGCTCATCGCGATCGGCGTGGGCGCTGAAGGCGTCGAGCACCGCCACTTCGGCTCGCAGGGGATGGAGCTCGCCAAAGATGCGCACTTCCGGCCACCCCTCGACCAGCTTGCGGCCGAGCGTATGCTCCGCCTGAAATCCGACGATCAAGACCAGCGTGTCGGGATTCTCGATATTGTTGCGCAGGTGGTGCAGGATCCGACCCGCCTCGCACATCCCGGAGGCGGAGATAATCACCATCGGACCCGGCCGCGCATTGAGCGCCTTCGACTCTTCCGTTTCGCGCACATAGTGCATCAGCTTGAAGCCGAAGGGGTCGGTCTGCTCGTCGTGCAGCAGCGCCAGGGTTTCCTCGTCGAAGCACTCGGGATGCTGGCGGAAGACGGTCGTCACGTTGACCGCCAAGGGGCTGTCGACGTAGACCGGCATGGGCGGCACGCGCCCGGATGCGAAAAGGTCTTTGAGGACGTAGACGATCTCCTGCGTCCGGCCGACGGCGAAGGACGGCACGATCACCTTCGCGCGGCGTTCGTGGGCGCGCGTCAGGAGTCGGGCCATGATCTCGGGAATCGCCTCGGTCTCCTCATGGCGCCGATCGCCATAGGTGCTTTCCGTAATGAGAACCTCGATCCCGGTGACCGTCTCAGGATCGCGGATGATCGGCAGGTGCGCCCGGCCGAGATCGCCGGTGAAGGCGAGGCGCAGGCGGCGTCCTCCCTCTTCGAGATCGAGCACCGTGATCGCCGAGCCGAGGATGTGCCCGGCGTCGTAGAACGTCGCTGCGACGCCCGGCATGACGGAGAACGTCTCGCCGTAGCGTTGGGGCGCAAAGCACGGCAGCGTCCGCTCGACGTCGGCCAGTGTATAGAGCGGCTCCTTCGCCGGCTTGTGCTTGCGTGCCCGGCGCTTGTTGACGAACTCGACATCGCGCTCTTGAATGTGGGCGCTGTCGCGCAACATCGGGTCGCACAGCCCCGCGGTCGCCCGCGTGGCGTAGATCCGCCCGCGAAAGCCCTGGCGCACGAGGTTCGGCAGGTTGCCGCTGTGGTCGATGTGCGCATGCGATAGCAGGACCGCCTCGATCTCGTCGGGCTCGAAGGGCAAGTGCCGATTGCTCGCCTCCGCCTCCGCGCGCCGTCCCTGCACCAGACCGCAATCGAGCAGGAGGCTGCGCCCCTGGACCTCGAGCAGGTGGCGTGACCCGGTCACCGTGCGGGCGGCGCCCCAGAACGTGATTCGCATCGCTGCCCCCTCCCCCATCGCCCGCGGGCGCGGCGCCCCGCGCCGCCGGCCAGCCTCAGGATCAATCCTTGACCTTGCAAACGGCACCAAGGTAGCGTGCTGGCGCTCGTTCTCGGAGCCTGCACTCCGGCGCACCGCGGCGCGTGGCGTCGCAGCGCCCAAGAAAGGTCTGCGTCGTGGCGGCACGGATTCATTGCATTGTCGGGGCCCGGCCGAATTTCGTCAAGATCGCACCACTGATGCGCGCCTTCGCCCAGCACGCGGCGCTGGCGCCCGAGCTGATTCATACCGGCCAGCACTACGACGTCGAGATGAGCCGCGCGTTTTTCGAGGATCTCGAAATCCCCGAGCCGGACCGCAATCTCGGCGTCGGTTCGGGCAGCCACGCCGTGCAGACCGCACGAATCATGGAACGCTACGAGGCGCTGCTGCGCGAGGCGCCGCCCCGGCTGCTGCTCGTCGTCGGTGACGTCAACTCGACGATCGCCTGTTCCCTCGTCGCCGCCAAGGCGGGTGTCGCGATCGCGCATGTCGAGGCGGGACTGCGCAGCTTCGATCGTTCGATGCCGGAGGAGATCAACCGCATCCTGACCGATCAGCTCTCCGATTTCCTCTTCATCACGTCGCCCGAAGCGCGCGAGAACCTCATGCGGGAGGGGATCGCCGCCGAACGGATCCATTTCACCGGCAACGTGATGATCGATGCCCTCTTCGATTCCCTGCCCCTCGCCGCCCGACGCGAAACGCCTCGCCGGTTCGGCCTGACCGGCCGCGCCTATGCCGTGGCGACGATCCATCGCCCCTCGAACGTGGATCAGGCGGAGAATCTGAACGGCGTGCTGCGCATCTTGGAGGGCATCGCCGCCGAGCTGCCGCTGGTCGTGCCACTGCACCCGCGCACCGAGCGGCGCCTCGTCGATTTCGGGCTCGAGGAGCGGCTGCGCGCCGTGCCGGGGCTGATCGCGACCCCGCCGTTGCGCTATCTCGAATTCCAAGACCTCGTGCGCCAGGCGCGGCTCGTGCTCACCGATTCGGGTGGCATCCAAGAGGAAACGACCGTGCTCGGAATCCCATGCTTGACGCTGCGCCCGAACACCGAGCGCCCGATCACGATCACCGCGGGCACGAACCGCCTCGTCGGGACCGAGCCCGAGGCGGTTCTCGCCGCCGCGCGGCAAGCCCTCGCCACGCCCCCGCCCGAGCAACCGCCGATGCTCGAGGGCTGGGACGGCCGCGCGGCGCAGCGCATCACCGCTGTTCTGGCCGCGGCGCTGGCCGCCTAGGAGGCGACGATGCGCATCGGGATGCTGCTCGACAAGCCGTTCCCGCCCGACCCGCGCGTCGCGAATGAGGCGCGCAGTCTCACCACGGCCGGCCACGAGGTCTTTCTCTTCTGCCTCGCGCCGACCCCCGCGCCGGCACGCGAGTGTCTCGACGGACTCCAGATCGTGCGTCACCCGATCGCGCGCAGCTTCTGGAAGAAGGCGAGCGCACTGCACCTGACGCTGCCCGCCTATCGGCTCTGGTTTCGAGCGCGCCTGCCCCGCTTCTTGCAGCAGTTCGGAATCGAGGCGCTTCACGTCCACGACTTGCCGCTCGTCGATGAGGGCCTGCGCGCGGCGAGAGCGCGCGGCATCCCCTGCATCGCCGATCTTCACGAGAACTATCCGGCCGCAATGCGCCTGTACGATTGGGCTCAGCGCTGGCCGGCGCGCTGGCTGGTTGATCCGCGCAAATGGTCCGCCTACGAGGCGCGGGTCCTGCCCGCCGTCGACCGCATCATCGTCGTCATCGAGGAGGCCCGCGATCGTCTGCTTGCCGCCGGCCTTTCCCCCGAGCGCATCGCGGTCGTCGCCAACACGGTGCACGTCGACGAGTTCGAGCGGTTCCCGCGCGATGCCGCGCTGATCGCGCAGTTGCGCGAGCGTTTCACCGTCACCTACGTCGGCACCTTCGATCGTCACCGCGGATTGGAGACCGCCGTTGCCGCAGCGGCGCACGTGCGCGATGAGATCCCGCAGCTGCAGTTGCTCCTGGTTGGCGCCGGCAAGACCCGCCCCGCGCTGGAGCGCGAAGTGCGCGCGCGCGGCCTCACCGAGTGCGTCACGTTTGCCGGATGGCAGTCTTTCGCCCGCTTCCCGAGCTACATCGATGGCAGCACGCTGGGCTTGATTCCGCATCTAAAGACGGAACACACCGACACGACGATCCCGCACAAGCTGTTCCACTACATGCTGCTCGGCCTGCCGGTCGTCGCGAGCAACTGCGCCCCGATCGAGCGGATCCTACAGGAAACGGAGGCCGGCGCCATCTACCCGTCGGGGAATGCGCACGCGCTGGCCGAGACGTGGCGCGCCTTGCGTGACGATCAGAAGCGCCAGGCATTGGGCCGCGCGGGGCGGCGAGCCGTGCTCGAACGCTATCGCTGGGACCGCAGCGCGCAGGCGCTACTCGCCCTCTACGACTCGCTCTGACGGCAGCGCCCACGCAGGTGCGCTACGACACCGAGCACGAAGAGCAGGCCGACGCCGCCGGCGGCCGCCTGGCTGACGGCGCGGCCCCGTTCGAGACCGGGCGAGACGGCGCGCATCTCGATCCGATGGCGCCCGGGCGGAATGAGCAACGAGCGCAAGACGTAGTTGGCGCGACGAAGCGGTAGTGCGCCGCGGGGCGGTGCGGGGCGCGCACCGGCCAGTTCGCGCAGCGCTTGGACGAATCCCGTCTCGGGCCAATCGTCGAGCGGCGCATCCAGCGTCGCCACCCAACCGGGCGCGTAATAGATCTCGCTCAGCACGAGCAAGCCGGGATGCGGTCCCTCGACCTCGACGGTCAGGATGTAGTGCTCGGGGTCCTCGAGCTTCAGTTCAACAACACGGTCATCCTCCCCCCCCAGCAGCACGCGCCCGGCCGAGAGCGAATCGGGCAACGAACCGACCTCCGCCTCGAGAAACCAGGCGGTCCGCCGCGGGTCGAACTCGGGCGTGAGAATCGCATCCATCAAGGCACGTGCCGTGGGCGCGGTGCGCGCTTCCGAGACGAACCAGGCACGCGGCAGGACGCGCGGATTCTGGTGGATCATGACCGGGCGGCCGGCGTGGTCCGTCGTCTCGTGCAGCAGGCGCAGCCCTTGGCCCGCGAGCGACTGCTCGTGGAGCACGTAGTGAGCATTGAGCATCGAGAAGATGTGCGGAGACCAGAGCCCGCCGGCCTGAATCAGGTCGTCGTAGATCCGCAGCTTCGCCGGCTGGTAGCCGTTGATCGATTCCAGACCAAAGGCGGCGAAGCGATTCGATTGAAAATCGGTGCGCGTCAGCGGCGCGATCCGAAACGGCTGTTGCGATGACTCCAGATACGCGACCACGCCGTCGCGCTCCAGGTGCGCCTCCGTTTGGCGCCGCGGCAGCGGATCGTAGAATTGCCGGTCGATGACGTAGAGGTCGACACCGACCAGCACGAGCATCAACCCGGCGGCCAGCAGGGGCGGGATCCGGCCTTGGCGGCGCAGGGCGATCACCGCCCCGGCCGCGGTCAGGAAGATCAGCCCCAACGCAATCGACTGACGCAGCAGATCGGCGCGCATCGCGCTGAGTTGTCCGAGTGTCGCGGCGCCGTAGCGTTCGGCTTCGCCCGCCTTCAAGAAATCTCCCGCCCCGGACACGACAACCGGCCCCAGGAGCAGCCAGAGCAGCAGCAACGGCAGCGGCCAGAGCCACGGGCTCCACCAGGAGCGCCAACCCCCGCGCGAGTGCTGGCGCCGTGGAGACTTCCCGCCCAGCTGCTCCCGCCGTTCGTGCGGCGCGCCCGTGCGCGCCGGAGCAAGCAGCGCATTGATCCCGTCCGCGGCGAGAAAGGCGATGAACAGCGGCAAGAAGGCATAGATCATCGAAGGCACGCGGAAGCGGCTGAACATTGGCAGGAAGTGAAACATCGGGCCGTAGAGAACTGGCAGATGACGCCCGAAGCCAACCAGCAGAATGAAGGCGATCAGACCACCGGCGATCCACCGCCGGCGGCCACCGCGCACAAACCCGAAGGCGGCCAGCACGAGCGCGGCCGCGCCGACGTAGTGTGTCGTCTGGGTGAAGGGCAAGCTGCCCCAGTAGGTCGGCGCCTTGAGCCCGAACCAGTGCGGAAAGAGAAACGTGATCAGCTCCGGGAGCGGGAAGGACCAAGCGGTCGCATACTCCCAGCCGGCGCCCGACTGCGCGCTACCCGCCTCGGCCAGCGCACTCGGAGCACCGCGGATCGAGTGTGGCGTATACTCCAACACCCCGCCGTAGGGCTCGAGGACGAGTCCGGCGGCGAGCACGAGCGCCACGCCCCCCAGCAGCAGGCCTGCGACCAGTCCCCGGCCGCGCCATCCCTGCGGGCGCTCGATGATCAGCGTCAGCAACGCGTAGAGCCCGCCGAGCAGCAGCGTGTAGTAGCTGATCTGGGGATGGTTGTTCCAGAGCTGGAAGGCGATGCCGAGCGCAAGCAGCCCGGCGGCCGCCGCCGTGCGCCGGCGCAGGAGAAGCTCCAGTCCGAGGAAGACGAGCGGCGCGAGATAGAGGGCATGCAGCTTGGTGCTGTGCCCGACGGCGACCAGCCCGATGAAGTAGGGCGTCATGATGTAGATCAAGGTGCCGATCAGCGCCGCCGCCGGAGGTCGCCGGCGCAACGCGAGCAGAAGGTAAAGCGCCAGGGCCCCGATCAGCCCCATCAAGTAGTAGCGCGTACCACGATTGGAGGCAAGATGGCGCAGGTGGGCGGTCAGGTCGAAGGGACTCGACGGCGTATGGATGAAGCTGCCATAGGAGGGCATGCCCGAGAAGATCATCGGGCACCAGAGGGGGGTTTCGCCTCGCTCGGCGCGTGCCGCATGCGCCCACTCGCCCAGCGCCCGGGCCGCCTGCGTATCGGCCGCCAGCGGCACCTCTGCGTCGACGATCATCTCCCAGAAAAAGAGCAAGGGCAGGATGATCAGCAACACCAGGGCGATCGCGTGCCCCCACTTGCCGCTCGGCAGCTGCATGCGTCCTCCCGCGCTGCTACAATCCGCGCGCCCGGACTCCGATTCGGGCCGACACGCGCTCGTTTGAGCGGGCGTCGTCGCGCCTCGTTGCACGGCTTGGCGCGTTGACGCGACCACCCGGCGCGAGTTGACCAGCGAGCCACCGACAAGTCAAGTGCCCCGCCTGGGGCGTGGCTCCGACCGACGCGGTGCCGGGACGATGGAGAAGCGCAGGGGCCAGGAGGCGGAGGCCAAGAGACGGAAGCCACGGGGTGGAAGCAGAGAGACGGGACAGAAGGGCGGGACGAGAAAGGCACAGAGACCGAAAGGCGCAGAGACCGAGAAGCGCAGAGACCGAGAGGCAGCAGGCCAGAGACAGGGAGGGGGAATGCGGCGGCTCTTGATGGTGCTCTACTACTTCCCCCCGGCAGGGGGCATCAGCGTGCAGCGTGGACTGAAGTTCCTGCGCTACCTGCCCCAGTTCGGCTGGCAGCCGACCGTGCTGACCGTGCGCCCCGATGCCGCCTACCCGGTGCGCGACGACACGCTGCTCGCTGAGGTACCGGCGGACACGCCGATCGTGCGCACGCGCTGCCCGGAGCTCTATGGCCTCTATCGCTGGCTGACGGGCATGCGCGGGGAACGCCACTTCGACGTCACGAGCCAGGCGGACGAAGACGCCTCCCCGATGCGACGCATGCTGCGCTGGATCCGAGCCGCAGTGTTCCTGCCCGACGGCCGTATGGCCTGGCGGCCGTTCGGCGTACACGCTGGGCGCGCGCTGCTGCACGCCACAAGGCACGACGCCCTGTTCAGCTCCGGCCCCCCCTTCACCGCCCATTTGATCGGTCGCGATCTGCAACGCCACTCGGGGCTGCCCTGGATCGCCGACTACCGCGACCCCTGGACGCAGGCTGTCTTCTACCCCGACCGCCCGCCTTTGGCTCGCTGCTGCGACGAGCGTCTCGAGGCAAGCTGCGTGCGCCACGCAGATTTGAACCTGGTTGTCGGACGCGGCATGCATGAGGAGTTTCGGGCCCGCTACCCCGACGTGCCGCACGACCGCTGGAGCATCTTGACCAACGGCTACGACGAGGAGGACTTCGCCGGATTGCCCTTCAAGCTGGACGACACGCTGCGCATCACGCACAGCGGATCGCTCTTCGCATCGCGCGCTCCGGATCACTTCCTGCGGGCGGTCGCCGAACTCGCCCGGCGCGAGCCCGGCTTCGCGGAATCTGTGCGCCTCTGTTTCGTCGGCCGCGTCGATCCGGGTATCCGCGGGCGGCTGGTGCGCGACTGGGCTCCCCCCCAGCTCGAGCTGATCGGCCTCCAGTCCCACCGCGCGAGCCTCGCCTGGCTGCGCCACAGCCGACTCTTGCTGCTCCCCTTCGGCAACGACGAACGAGCACGAGGGATCGTCACGGGCAAGGTTTTTGAGTACCTTGCCGCCGGGATCCCGATCCTGGCGCTGGGCCCGCCGGACAGCGATGTGGCTCGCATCTTGGAAGAGACGGGCGCTGGTTGGACGCATGCCCCGGATGATCAGTCGGGGATCGCGCGGCGCCTGGCGGGAATCTGGAACCGCTGGCGCGCGGCCCAGCATGAAGCCCCGCATGCATCCGCCGGGCGCGGCGCACCGGCCGGAGGCGAGGCGGTGCTCCAGTTTGGCCTGACGCCGGATTCAGAGCAGATTGCCCGCTACTCCCGCCGCCGCCTGACCGAACGGCTGGCTGCGCATCTCGATGCCCTCGTCGACCGCCATCGAGGTGCGCGCTGAGGCGTGCCTCCGACCAGGGGCTTTCCCTTGTCTGGTCCTCGAGCGCTCCCGTATACTCCCCCATTCTTCTCTGACATTCAGCGGGGCCGCTGGGTGACGGGTAGTGGCCCGCGCTCGGTGGCGACGGAGGCAAACGACAGATGGCGATGCCCCTCGGTTTCGGTCTGGTCGGCTGTGGCAAGATCGCGCGCAAGCATATCCATGTCCTCAACCAGCTGCCCGGCGCCCGCATCGTCGCCTGCTGCGATCTCGATCTCGAGCGCGCCGCGGCTCGGGCCGACGAAGCCGGGGGAGCCATCGCGACCGGAAGTGTCGAGGAGCTTTGCGCCCATCCCGAGGTCGAAGCGATCACGGTCGCCACGCCGAGCGGGTCGCACGCCGCAGTCGCCTTGGCGGCCGCCCGCGCCGGCAAGCACGTGATCGTCGAGAAGCCGATCGCCCTCACGCTCAGCGAAGCCGATGCGATCATCGACGCCTGCGACGAGGCGGGCGTCAAGCTGTTCGTCGTCAAGCAGAACCGCTACAATCGGCCGGTCGTTGCCCTGCGCCGCGCTCTCGATGCCGGCCGCCTCGGCCGGCTCTTCATGGGCGGCGCGCGCGTGCTCTGGCACCGCGACCAGAACTACTACGATCAGGAACCATGGCGCGGCACGTGGGCGCAGGATGGCGGCGTCTGCACCAATCAGGCCAGCCATCACATCGACCTGCTGCTCTGGCTGATGGGAGAGGTGGTCAGCGTCTTCGCCACCGGCACCCAGGTGCTGCACGACATCGAGACCGAGGATACGGCCACGGTCCTGCTGCGCTTCCGGGAGGGGGCGGCCGCTACGGTGCAGGCGACAACCTGCACCCAGCCGCGCGATTTGGAGGGTTCAATCGCGGTCTTCGGCACGAGCGGCACGGTCGAGATCGGCGGCTTCGCGGCCAATGAACTGCGCACCTGGATGCTCGCGGAGGAAACGCCCGAGGATGCGCGTATCTTCGACGAATGGGGCCGCAATCCGAGCGAGTTCGCCTACAACCACCGCTGCTTCTATGAGGATGTGCTGCAGACGATCGCCAGCAACCGCCGCGCGTTGATCGACGGTATCGCGGGGCGACGTAGCCTGGAAGTGATTCGTGCCATCTACGAATCGATGGAAACCGGACGAGAGGTGTTCCTGCGCTTCGAGCCGCGCGAGTGCCGGCTCGGAAGCGGAGGCAGCCGGGAGGACGCATGAAGATCCCACTGGTCGACCTGAAGGCTCAGTACGACACGATCAAGCCGGAAATCGACGCCGCGATCCAGGATATCCTCGATACGACACGCTTCATTGGCGGCCCGCCGGTGGCTGACTTCGAAGCGGCCTTTGCCAGCTACTGCGAAGCGACGGCCGCCGTCGGCTGCGCGTCGGGCACTGCCGCGCTTCACTTGGCGTTGATCGAAACGGGGATCCAACCCGGCGAAGAGGTCATCACCGTCTCGCACACCTTCATCGCCACCGCCGAGGTCGTGCGCATGTGCGGTGCATCGGTCAAGATGATCGACATCGACCCGCACAGCTACTGCATGGACCCCGCCGCTCTAGAGGCGGCGATCGGCGAGAAGACGCGCGTCGTAATCCCGGTCCACCTCTACGGCCACCCGGCCGACATGGATCCCATCAATGAGATCGCCGCCCGGCACAACCTGCACGTGATCGAGGACGCGGCCCAGTCGCACGGGGCGCGCTACCGCGGACGCCGCGTCGGCAGTCTGGCTCCGCTCGGGACGTTCAGCTTCTATCCGGGCAAGAACCTGGGCGCCTACGGCGACGGCGGCGGCATCACCTGCCGCGATTCGGCGGCTGCGGAGCGCATCGCCCAGCTCGCCAATCACGGGCGCGCCGAGAAGTACGAGCACAAGATCGAGGGCTTCAACTACCGCCTCGATGCGCTGCAGGCGGCCGTCCTGGGCGTCAAGCTCAGGCATCTCGACCAGTGGAATGCGCGCCGGCGCGAGATCGCCGCGCGCTATACGGAGCTCCTGGCCGATGTCACTGAAGTCACGACGCCGCAAACGGCCGACGACGTGGAAGCGGTCTTCCACCTCTATGTCGTGCAGGTCCCCGAGCGCGATCGTGTCACCGAGCATCTGCGCGAGCACGGGGTGATGGTCCAGCTCCACTACCCGATCCCGCTCCACCTCCAGCCGGCCTACGCCCATCTCGGCCTCCACCGCGGCACGCTCCCGGTGACCGAGGCACTGGCCGAACGCTGCATTTCGCTTCCCTGCTATCCGGAGCTGACCGACGAGCAGATCACGCACACCGTCAGCGTGCTCAAGGACGCGGTTGCCAGGGTCCTGGCCTAAGCAATGTCTGCCGCCTGGGGGGTGCGCCACTACGATCGACCGGCGGCGCACCCCCGCGCGCAACGCCCACTGCGCGTCATCCTCGACAACATCCGCAGCGCCTACAATGTCGGCGCCATCCTGCGCACCTGTGAAGCAGCCGGCGTCGAGCACATCCACCTCTGTGGCATCAGCGCCACGCCGGCGAACCCGAAGGTGCTGAAGACGGCGTTGCATGCCGAGCACATGCTGCCCTGGAGCCATCACATCTCCGCCCTCGAGGTGATCGATCAGCTGCGCTCGGCGGGGTGGGCCTGCTACGCGGTCGAACTCACTGCACGAAGCCGCCCCTACGACGCGGTGCGCTACCCGCCTAGGACCGCGCTCCTCTTCGGGCACGAAGTCGCGGGCGTCGCCGAGCCGCTGCTGAGGAAGATGGATGCCGTGGTGGAAATCCCCATGCAGGGACGAAAGAACTCGTTGAATGTCGCCACGAGTGTGGGGGTGGTGGTGTTCGAGGTCTCCCGCCAGTGGCGCCAGGTTGTGGGTTGAAGCTGTCCCGGAAGCTTGCGCACCCCCACACCAGTCAATGAGTTGCGCCTGACTTGCGTTTCCGTGTCAACGACTCCCCAGTCGCTGGCCTGCTCTTGGCTAGCTCCTGAGGACGTGAGACCGCACCGTTCACATCCCCGACGCCGGCGTCACGGCGGCTATCAACCGCCCTGCTGCCCCAACCCCCAGTGCCGCTTTCATCAGCAGCCGCAAGGGTGGCGCTTCCTGCGTGCCGGCTCCAGCCGCCGACGCTCCGACGGCCGCCGCATCCAGCGCTACCGCTGT
>Ga0180434_10001271_pt1 | contig 36584 bp, 25 predicted proteins | sample SS_ome_7_FD_132453 | JGI IMG/M metagenome (GOLD analysis project Ga0180434, IMG submission 132453) | Hypersaline lake sediment archaeal communities from the Salton Sea, California, USA - SS_1_D_2 metaG | ecosystem: Environmental > Aquatic > Non-marine Saline and Alkaline > Hypersaline >... | reverse complement strand
TCGCCGCAACAGCGCGCTGAAGCGCGTACTACGAACATCTCTCAACCCATTTGAAACGCACCCAAAAGATAAGTTGCGATCCAGAAAACGGGCAAAGTATTGGCCGATCGAACGTTGGGAACGTGTTGATTATGCATGATTTTTCTCTTCGCTCCACTCCAGTTCTTGTTTTATCGTTAAAAGTTTAATCCTCGTTTTTGCCTCCAACCGACGCTGCTAAGCCCTTGGTGGCTCGATCTGATCCTGTGTGCCATTGAGGTATGCTCGCTCTCGATCGATCCGCTGCGCAAATGAGGCCCAAAAGTCGTCTCAAAACTCGCACCACCCAGGCTCCTATGTCACTTTTCCCCATATCTGGGTGTGCGAGGGCAGCACTCGTGCAGATCTGCATCCTTGGATCTTCGATCCGCTGCGAAAGCCACCTGTTGAGCGTTTGACTTCTGCACAGAATTGCACTATACTTGAGCCATTCCCGTGCAACACAACGCAAAGCGCCCCAAGATTCCAGCCAACCTACCCGACAGTGGCGCTGACTTGAAGCGTTCGGATCGCAACATGATTAGCTAAATAAGGAGAGCGACGATGCCAGAGAGTGTCTACAAGATTATCGAGTTGGTTGGAACAAGCACCGAGTCCTGGGAGAAAGCCGCCACAGCCGCCGTAGAAAAAGCCGCCCAGTCCTTGCGAGACCTGCGCATCGCGGAAGTCGTCGAGCTGGATATGCAGCTCGAAGACGGAAAGGTGCGCGCTTACCGTGCGAAGGTAAAGGTCTCGTTCAAGTACGAAGGCGCCGACTGAACCGTTTTGGCTTGAGGCGCGCTCTCAATAGAATAAACCTTCACGCTTGAGCCAGATAGGCCTCTATGAGCGGCTAATATTGAGCTTCGTTTTTGGTTGTCTAATCTGATCTCGACGCTGTTATTACTGTGTCAACGAGGAGAGAACGGGATGAATCAGGCAAACCGTGTATCAAAAACAACAAGGATGCTCATCTCTGTCAGTTTGGCCGTGATAGCAGTTGCCGTCACGCTGACGTGGATTGGGATTTACCAAGCCGAGATCCCCATCGCTGAAGCTTCCTGCCGGCCGGGGTACGAGGACGAAGCGGAGTATAATGCCTGGCGCAAGTGGGACGCGAAAACTGAAGTCTATCTTCCTTTCGTGAACTCTGATCCGACCTGGGGATGGCGAACGACGGCCATCGTGCAGAACACAGAGCCTGATACGGCAACGGTCGTCCTGCGATACCACGACGCGGCAGGCACAGAGGCTGCCGCCGTCAATGATGAACTGCCCCCGATGGGGAGTCGCGCTTACGCGACGCCCGATGGTTTCAGCGGTTCGCTAATGATCACCGCCACGCGGAAAATCGTCGTCATCGCCAACGAGTCGCCCCTCGAGCCCGGTTGGAAGGGGGATGGCCTGATGAGTTATCGTGGCGTGGATGACGGAGGCACCGAGATCAACCTGCTGCCCGTTTATCGGGCGTACCAGGGTTGGAACAGCCTTTTTGCCATACAAAACCCCGGTGACACGGCGACCCCCATCACCGTTACAATCTACAATCTGACCGGTACGGTCGTCTATGCGGGGGCGGATGTCCTGCCGCCGCATAGCACGCGCCTCTACGATGCGGCGACGATGCCTGGGCTGGGGGTCGGCCTCTTTAGCCGTGCTCGTATCCAGAGCGCCAACCCGGTGATCGGTGTGGTCAAGTCCGTCAACGGCCAGACGGGCGAGGCGGTGGCCCACAACAACCGTCGTTTCGAGCCATCAAACAGTGCGCCCATGATGCCTTTGATGCCTCCTCGACTTTATCTTCCGCTTGTGCTGAGGAATGTTTCATCGATGCGATTCCACCCTTCGCTTGTGCTGGAGAACTCGACGTCAACCCTCGTGATCTACAACCTGGGCGCGAATACTTCTTACATCACGGCCACGCTCTACCATCAGGACGGTACCGCTGTGACCACCTATACCTGTTCTCTGGCGCCCTATGCCACCCGCTTTGTGAGCCTCGCCGATGCCGGGTGGTCGCCTGCGGTGCCCGGCGGCTTTAAGGGATCCGGTCTGGTCAACTTCAGCGAGCCGGTTGGTGTGCTGGTGGACACGGCGCATTCCTCCGCGCCTCACACGTTCACCGGCTATAGCGGGATCTGGTTCGACGTCGCGGACGCTTTCTACGTTCCCTTCGTTCGCAACCTGGCCGATGGCACCGTGACCCAGATCAGTGTACAGAACACAGAGGCAACGGATGCCAATGTGACTGTCACTTATTATGATGAGAATGGTGACCAGGTGGTGACAGAGACCGCCCAGATAAAGCCGTATGCGGCTCATTACTTTGATCAGGTATCGAGTGATTTACCCGATGCATTCCGTGGTTCGGCGGTGGTGACCTCGGACGAGTGGATTGCCGTCGTTGGCTTTATCAGCCACCGGCGACCAGCGATCCCCGCGCTCCTCAACCCATCCGACGGCGCGCTGACTAACACGACGGCGATCACCTTCGCCTGGAGCGACGTGGCCGCAGTTGGCTACAACCTCAAGATGAACGGCTCGGTGTTCACCACGACCAATACCTACTCGACCGCCGTCCTGACCGACGGGACGTACACCTGGACGGTGCGCTCCTTCGACGCGTTGGGCTACTACTCGCCCTATGCGACGCCCTGGACGCTGACGGTGGATACAAATCAGCCTCCCGTGGCGGACGCTGGCCTGGATCAGGGTGTGACCGTCGGCGAACCCGTCACTCTGGACGGCAGCGCGAGCTACGACCCCGACGGCCACGTCCCGCTGACCTACGGCTGGACGCAGACGGGGGGGGGATCGGTCGTCCTGAGCAGCGCCACCATTAGCCGCCCCACCTTCACCGCGCCGGATGCGCCCGCGATTCTCACGTTCACCTTGACGGTGACCGATGCGCGCGGCCTGGGCGATCCAACGCCGGACACCGTCGTCGTCGCCGTGACCGACCAGCCTATCTCCGGCCTGTCCGCCGCCAACAGCAGCCCGACTACGTTGGGCCAGGCCACTTTTTTCACCGCCGCCATCGCGACGGGAAGCAACGTCGCCTACCACTGGGACTTTGGCGACGAGCACACGGGCGCAGGTGCGAACATCAGTCATATCTACAGCGCGGCAGGCGCCTACACCGCTACCGTCACCGCCAGCAACGGCGCCGACGAAATACTCGCCGCCACGCCAGTCACCATCACCAACCAGCTCCCGGTGGCAGATGCCGGGCCGGATCAGGGTGTGACCATCGGCGAGCCTGTCACTCTGGACGGCAGCGCGAGCTACGATCCCGACGGCCACCTGCCGTTGACCTATGGCTGGACGCAGACGGGCGGTGTGGCGGTCGTCCTGAGCAGCACTGCTATCAGCCGGCCGACTTTTACCGCGCCGGATGCGGCTACTGTTTTGACCTTCGCCCTCGTGGTGACCGACGTGTGTGGCCTGGCCGATCCGACACCGGATACAACTGTCATCACCGTCGAGGCCGCGCCGCCGCCAGTCCCAGAGGTGGATTTCGTCGGCGCGCCGCGTAGCGGGAACGCGCCATTGGGGGTGCAGTTCACCAGCACGGTCACCGGCACGGTCACGGCCTACCGTTGGGATTTTGGCGATGACGGTATTTCAGACACTCCCAACCCTACGCACACGTATACAAGCGCCGGCAGCTTTGGCGTGACCCTGGTAATCACCGGGCCAGGCGGAACGGCCAACGTATCGAAGCCAGACTATATCGCGGTCAGTGCAGCGCCCGGCGCGCCGACGGCCACCTTCAGCGCCGATACGGTCAGCGGCACAACCCCGCTCACTGTTACCTTCACGGCCGTCACCAGCGGTGACGTTGAGCATTGGCTGTGGAATTTTGGGGATGGAGGCGCGGCGTTCACCGGGCCGGTGATCAGCCACACGTATGTCACCAGCGGTACGTTCAATGTGAGCTTGACGGTCAGCAATACCTTTGGTAGCTTTGTCGTCAGCAAACCGGGTTACATCACCGTCGAGAAGGAAAGCGAGGAATTCTATTTTGTCTACCTGCCGCTGGTGGTGCGCCAATAGGCAAGTATTCAACTCACCTTGATCGGCTAGAGGTCAGGAATCAGCGTCCCCCCATTCGCCCGAGCAAAGTGCGCGCGGTAAGCCTTCGTCTCTTCCAACAACGCCTTCAGTTGCGCAGTGAGCTTTGGCAGATCGGCGCTGACCGTCTGGTCGCCTGCCGCCAGACGAATTTCATTCTCTTCCTCGTTCAACACCACGAGGTACCCCTGGGCCGCCAGCCAGTCCAGCCCCGTCCGCACGGTCGCCTCCCGCTGCGCGGTGGCTGCCGCCAGCGTCGAGAGCCTCACCTGTCCCTGATCGGCATTCAGCGCGCGCCTGGTCAGGCCGGCCAACCGTTTCAGAAACTCGTCCAGGCGATCCAGGCCGGGATCGATGCCAAAGAGATAGACTGTCTTCGGCGAGACTTTTTCCAGCGCGGCCTGCAACTCTGCGGGGCCGGGAGGCGTGGTCCAGATAATCAGGAATTCCGACGCTCCCAATTCGTACCGATCCCGGCCCGCGATCTCCGCCCTGGCCATGGCCTCGCTCCACACCTGAACATCTCCTCGCTCTCTCAAGTGGGTCAACAATCTGCGAGGATTTGGCTCCCGCCTATAGTCCACGACGTTGATGGACGGCGGCTCCGGGCGCAGTGCGGCGGCGGGTGTCTCAATCAGGCGGGCGTCGAGCCACTCCACCTGCACGTCCCGCAGCCCCCGGTAGTCGCTGGCCCGCACAGTGTATGCCAGATCGAACCTGCCCGGCGGCAGCGGCGACCCGGCCCCCTGCCACCAGAGCACCTTCTGCACCGTGCCTGCCTCGTCCTCCACGATCAACTGGAGGTGCTCGCCGGTGCGGCCTATCGTGCTGTGGCTCTTTAACAAAAGCCCCCGGCTCGCCAGCGCCAGTGGCGGATTGCCCGGACCAAAGGGGGCCAGTCGCTCCAACTGCTCCACCAGATCGAGCGTGAGGTCGGCCAAAGAGAGGTAGCTGTCTATCTGGAGCGTGGCCCTCGTCTCCACTTCTTCGAGCATCTCCCGCGCAGTGCGCGACAGGGCGCGGCGGAACTCGGGGATGCGCTCCGGATCCATGCTCAGACCGGCGGCCATCGGGTGACCGCCGAAGCGGTCCAGCATCTCCTTGTGGGCGGCGATCGCAGCGTGGATGTCGAAGCCTTCGATGGAGCGAGCCGATCCCCGGGCTAACTCGCCCGGCGGGGCGGCGATGAGAACGGCCGGGCGGCGGTATCGCTCGGCCAGGCGGCCGGCCACGATGCCGACGATTCCTCCTGGCCACGAGGGGTGGCTCAACACCAGCGCGGCGTGCTCCAGCAGCGATGGGTCCCGCTCGATCTGAGCCTCTGCCGCCTGGGCCACCTGAGCGCACAACAGCTTACGACGGGCGTTCAAACCATCCAGCTCGGTGGCCAGGATGCGAGCGTGCTCCAGATCGGTGGTGGTCAGGAACTCGACGGCGACGTTCGCGTCGGCCAGGCGGCCCAGGGCGTTGAGCCGAGGGGCCAACTCGAAACCGATGTGCTCCTCCGTGAGCCACTCGGAGTTGATGCCGGCGATCTCCATCAAGACCCGCAGCCCCAACCGCTCGGTGTGACGCAACGCCTCCAACCCGCGCTGGAGCAGGTAGCGCGTGTCGCCGGTCTGCACCGATACGTCGGCCACGATACCCAACGCCACCAGGTCGAGATACTGCGCCGCTTCCTCTGGCCGGCCCGTCCGTTCATACAGCGCCTCGGCCAGTTTGTAGGCACATCCCACGCCGGGCAGCTCGCGCAGGGGATGGGGATCTGGCAGCATCTTGGGATTGACCACCGCGTGGGCCGCGGGCAAGTCGTCGGGCAGATCGTGGTGGTCGGTGACGATCACATCTACGCCCCGCGCCTGGGCGTAGGCGATGGGCGCGTGGGCGGTGACGCCGGTGTCGCACGTCAGCACGAGATCGACTCCCTCCACAATGAGCCGCTTCAGCACGGGCAGGTTGACGCCGTGGGACTCTCGCTGGCGATGCGGGATGTGATAGTGGGCCGCCGCGCCGAGGTCGTTTAACGTCGAGAGCAGGATCGTCGTCGCTGTTTGCCCATCCACGTCAAAATCGCCCCAGACGCAGATCGTCTCCCCCTGCTGGACGGCTCGCTCCAGTCGCTCTGCAGCCTGGGTCAAATTTGGAATATCGGTCGGTGGAGCCGGCTGGTAGCAACCGGGATCGAGAAAGGCCTGGGCCAGTTCGACGTCAACGAACCCCCGTCGGATCAGAGTTTCTGCCACCAGAGGGTGGCCGCCGATGGCGACTCGCAGATCCTGAGGTACATGGACGGCTGGCGGCTCGATCCACTCTTTCATCGCACAGGTTGGGCCTCGACCGGATCGTCAGGCGGCGGCTGGCAGCACGAAGATAAAGGCGCTGCCCACACCGATCTCGCTGCGAACCCAGACGCGCCCCCGGTGCTTTTCGACGATGGATTTGACGATGGACAGACCCAGTCCACTGCCGATGATATTGTCCGTCTCGGGGCTTTTGACGCGGTAGAACTTGTCAAAGACATGCGCCAGATCCTCTTGTGGGATACCGATGCCGTCGTCCTCCACCGTCAACACCACCTGGCCCTCTTCCACGCCGACCGAGACGGAGATATGACCTCCTTCTGGCGTGTATTTGATGGCATTGCCAACCAGGTTCGATACGACCTGCCCCAACCGCAACGGATTACCCTGCACAGGCGGCAGATCCGGCGCAACTTGCATCTGAAGCGCCTGCTTCTTTAACTCAGCCTGACCCTGCTGGCCGGTCACTACCTTCTCGACGATGGCCCCCAGATCGCATGGCTCCATATCCATACGCACCTCGGCCTCAATGCGTCCCAGATCCAACAGGTCAGAAACCAGCCGGGCGATCATTTCAACGCCTCGCTGGATTTTGTCCAGAAAATAGATCTGCTGCTCGCTGAGCGGTCCTGCCGTGGGCATTAAATCGGCAAACCCCTTGATCGCGGTCAGCGGCGAACGAAGGTCGTGGGAGGCAGCGGAAACAAACTCGGATTTCATCCGATCCAGTTCTTTGAGGTACGTGATGTCCTGCATAACGGCCACCCGCCCCACCCCGGCGATAGGCGTGACATGGGCATTGAGGGTGTGGTCATCGGGTAGGGAAATCTCGGCGCGGGCGGGTTTTTCGCTGTTCTTTGCCCGACGGAAGACATCCAGCAAGATCTCGTCATCCACTACTTCTGCCAACGGGCGTCCTGTGACACTCCCTTCCATTTCAAAGGCCTGCCGAATGGCCTCGTTGGCCAGGATCACCCGATCGTTTTCCTCGACCAGCAGCACGGCGTCCGCAGTGTTGGTCAGCACGGCTTCCAATCGCCGATTCAACTCCACCAACTCCTGAGTGAGGGCATCCCTTTCCCGTCGCAAGCGCATCTCGGTCAGCGCTCGATCGATGGCTGCCAGCATTTCCTCTACATCAAAGGGTTTGATGACATAGTCTTTCAAACCCAAACGGAAAGCGCGCACGACCAGATCCTCCGAGCCGTGGAGCGTCATCATGATAACAGGAATCTCACTACCTGCCTCGTGGAGGGCTTCCAGGAGTTCTATACCGGTCATTCCCGGCATGAGCAGGTCGATGATGAGCAGATCGGGCGTCTCCTCCAGGGCGATGCGCAACCCCGTCTCTCCATCCTGTGCTCTCAATGGTTCGTAACCGTTCGGTTTCAATACGTGATTGACGACCAGGTCCTGATAGACCAGACTGTCGTCCACCACCAATACGCGTTCGCCTGCCATTTGACCTCCTCTGCCGGCTTTCGACTGCACAGACACAGCCCTGCCGGTTGACTTGTGCCGCTAATCAAGTATAATCCAGATTGCTTAGGATAGCAAGTGGATACCTTCTTGTTAGAAATGAGCCCTCTTTTTTACTGATCTGTCGAAATGGAAAAGCGCCCCAAATGAAACCAGGAAAACGGCTCGCTAGATTGACTGTTCTCACTTTGTTGTTGACTTTGCTGGCCAGCGGGACTGTACCGAAACGGGTCGAGTCGAGACCGCCGGACACGCCGACGACGGAGCAGGAGACACCGAGGCAAATGTCGGATGAGATCGCTCGGGCAGACATCAACTTGATCGAGGCCCAACGGATCTATGTCTACCGCGACGCTACTACCGGCGAGAACAACGGCGACTCGTGGGCCGATGCCTACACCGACCTCCAGGACGCTCTGGATACCGCCGCTTACGGCGACGAGATCTGGGTCGCCGAGGGCGTCTACACACCGACCGCCGGCGTCACCCGCACCGCGTCCTTTACGCTCGTGAACGGCGTGGCGCTCTACGGCGGCTTTTCGGGCGCCGAAACTGCCCGCGAGGAGCGTGATTGGGAGGCTCACGTCACCGTTCTCAGCGGCGACCTGGATGGAAACGACATCACCGACGCTAACGGCGTGGTCACTTACACAAAAAACATCACCGGCAGCAACGCCTATCGCATCGTCACCGGCGGCGGCGTGACTGAAACGGCTGTACTGGATGGCTTTACCATCACCGCTGGCGGAAATGGCATGTATAACTCCAACAGCAGTCCTACGCTGGTCAACGTCGCCTTTATCGGCAACCGCGCCTCCTTTGGCGGGGGGATGTACAACGACAACAGTGATCCCAAGTTGACCAACGTCGCCTTCAATGATAATGAGGGTATGGCCGTAGGTGGAGGGATGTACAGCCAACATGAGAGCGTCCCAGTGCTGACCGATGTGACATTCGATGGCAATCAGGCCGGCCTCGGCGGAGCGATGTACAACGACAACAGTAAACTCATGCTGGTCAACGTCATGGTCAGCGACAACAGGTCAAACCTTATTGGTCGGGGCGGCGGGATGTATAATGCCAGCAGCACTCTTACACTGACCAACGTTCTCTTCAACGGCAACCGCGCCAGTGCGCTGGGCGGGGGTCACGGCGGGGGAATGTATAACGACGACAGCAGTCTTGTGTTGACCAACGTCACTTTTAGCGATAACCGTACCGACTCGGATGGCAGCGGCGGGGGAATGTACAACCTCACCAGCGACGCTAGGTTAACCAACTGCATCCTTTGGGGCAACAGAGTGGGCAGCAGTGAAAGCGAGACGGCCCAGATCACTAATAATAGCAGCACTGTCACCGTGACCTATAGCTTGCTCCAGAACATCATGGTGTACACTGGCACGGGAAATATCGATCTGGATCCGCAATTCCTCGATCCTGAGGCTGACGACCTGCGCCTCAGCGCCGGTTCCCCCGCCATAGACGCCGGGAACAACGATGCCGTCACTGTCGCCTTTGATCTGGATGGCAATTCCCGTCGCGTGGATATGCCCGCCGTGGCAGACACCGGGAATGGCGCAGCGCCCATCGTAGATATGGGCGCCTACGAGGCCTCTCCGCCGCCGCCCGTCCTTTCTCTCGACGGTCCGACGATGGGCGCGCCCAACACCCCGTACACGTTTACCGCCGCCATTGGCCCATCGACGACGATAACGCCCATCACCTACTCGTGGCAGGCAACGGGGCAGTTGCCGATGACGCGCACAGGCGAATTGAGCGATGCTGCTGTCTTCACCTGGACGATGACCGGCGAGCAACTCATTACCGTCACGGCAGCGAACGTCTATGATATGGCAACGGCCATTCACACCATCACAATCAGTCATAGAGTCTACCTGCCCTTGGTGATGCGCAAGCCCTAATTCATCCTCACTGGCTTTTTCTCGCATCAGTACTCGACCTCGGCGATCTGCTCAAAGTCGAGGGCTACATCGAAATCGTCGTCCGAATCCGACTCATCCTCCGTTTCGTCGAGCGGACCGGCCCTGATCCCCCGCTGGCACAAGGAACGATAGCGGCAATAGCGGCAGCGCCGCTCCTGGGTGGTGAGAGGAAAGTCCTCATCTCCTCGATCTTTGATCTCCTCGATCAACGAGATCAGATACGCTTCGTCTGCCTCGTACTGGGCTGCGTCGTAGACAAAGCGTTCGGGAGCCAACGGAAAGTTGGCGAACCAATAGACCATCTTCACCTGCTCCGGCTGAAGCGGCTGGTCCGCGTTGAGATGAGATCCGGCCCGGACCAACAGGTAGGGATATACCCGGGTCTGCAACCGCTCGGACAGCCACTTCCGCTGCGAGCGTTTGCGGGAGGTCTTCCAATCCACTATGATGGCTCGACGACCGGCGCCCACGGCGACGAGGTCGTACTTTGCCGCCAGCCGGTAGCCACTTATGGGGGCGGACAGGAGCATCTCGGGATAGCCGGGCGCCGGCAGATCCACAGGCCTGCTCTCCAGGTAATTGCGCCACCAGCGGCGGAGATCCTCGTCAACCACCGTGCTCGACAACCGCTCCGACGAAATGCCCAGCGTGTGTTGATGAATTAACCGGTGGAACGCCGCGCCCTGTTGAAGATACCGCTCGTGCTCCAGAGAAGGTTCCGCCTCATCTGCCGGCCAGGCCAATCGCTCGACGTAGCGCAATTGAAACCGCCGCGGGCAGTCCACATAGTCCTGGAGGCTGCCCTGACTGAACTGAAAGTCAGACGATAACATCAAAGTCTCTCCTGCAATCAATTCTCGATCATCGGAAGCTCAAATAGGTCGTCAATTACGTGCTACCACCGGCAGATACACTCTTGCGTCAAGTGCCGCTCTCTGGCTGCGGAAGGTGTTATGGAGAAGCCAGGCCGGCGTTGGGTTGGTGACGACGCGCAGATCGTCATCCACGCCGGTGATGTCGTAGGCGTGCTGGTGCCAGAGCCGCCGGGCGCTCGCCCAGTTGTCATCCTCCGCCTCGAAGACGCGCACGCCCGTGTGAGCGCCGGTGTAGACGTCGTTGTCGACGACGATGATTTCAGCATGACCGTCGGCGTCCAGATCGGCGATCACGGGCAACTCATAGCCGGTGACCGAGGAATGGGCGGTCTCGAAAAGGACCTTCCCGTCCACGCCGTCGTAGATGCGTAGAGCGACCTCGTCGGCGTAGACGATCTCGGCTCGACCATCTCCCTGGAAGTCAAAGGCCGAAGAGCCGGTAAAGCCAGAGGAGTGGTCCTGGGTGGGGCTTTGCCAGAGCTTCGTCCCGTCCGTGTCGAGCACCACGTAGCTATACTGGCCGGCGATGCCGATCTCGGGCCAACCATCGCCGTCAAGGTCGGCCACGGTTGGCGGGCCGCCATTGGCATAGTCGATGCCGCCACTGGCAGGCACAGGAACCGGTCCCCAGATGACGTCCTTCATCTGGTGATCCAGCAGGTAAACCTGACCGCCGTGGAAGGGATCGACGAGGACGATCTCGGGGTACGAATCGGCGTCGAAATTACCCAGGGCGTTGGTCCCCTGGGCCGGGAGGGACGAGTTATGGAACAAAATCCCTCCGGTGCCAGAGTAGATCGTGTTGCCGGCGATCACCTCCAGATTGCCGTCCAGATTCACGTCGCCGACGATACTGCTCAACAACCGATCGCTGCCATCGCCGAGAGTCGTGACCTGGCTCAATGTGTGATCCAGTACGTGGCGCCCCACGACGATCTCCGGACAGCCGTCGCCGTCCAGGTCGGCGACGGCCGGCATACTGCCTTCATCCGGATGAAGCGTAAAGGTCGGCACACTGCTGTGCTTGAGATCGCCGCCGTTGTCAAAGGCGTAAAAGCCACCCTCCTCGCCCTCGACGACGATTTCAGGACTGCCGTCGTTGTCCAGGTCGGCGATGAGCGGGCTGGAGAGAGGACGCACCCGGAGGCTGGGGTCGGTGACGCTGAAAACCTCGTCACCGTCGTCGCCGCTGACCACGCGCAGAACGCCGTCTTGGTACCAGCCGTTCTCCTCTCTCTCAAAGGTCGAGAAAACCACGTCGGGAACGTCGTCGAGGTTAACGTCGCCCACCACGGGCATGCATACCACCTGATTGTGGGTACTGGTGGGGGTGGTGGGAACGTAGGTCCACTTCAGGGTGGGCGTAAGGGGCGCCGTGCCGGTGAGAGAAAGCACTGCAATATCCGACCCCACAACAGCCTCAGTAGCCATTAAGGCAGCATCGGTCTTGCTCCCTTGAAACAGGATCGCCGAAGCGAGGGCAAGCATCGACGCAGCCGCAAGACCGTAGAGTTTGCTGCGCCTGCCAGAGCGAACAATCATTGGAATCTCCTTTCTACCGCTGCTCCCAGAACGTCTGCAAGGCGATGAATGGCACCGCCGGTTGTTGATCGCCGCGCCGGCCGCTGTTCCAGGTGATGATCAGCTCCTTCCTGGCGCGGGTGATGCCCACGTACAACAACCGCAGCCGCTCGGCAACGTACTCCAGCCGCGCCTGGCGGGTCGCCTCGCCCTCTTCATACATCCCGTCCTCGGAACAAAGGGCTTCCAGTTGAGCCAGCGCCTCCGCCTCCAGGTTCAACTGATCCCGCACGAACCACTTTTCCGAGATGAAACTGTCGTGGGGCAACCCCGCCGGAAAGTTGTAGTTGTTGACCGACATCAAATAGACCCGATCCCACTCCAACCCTTTCGCCTTGTGGACGGTAGCCACCACGACCTGCCCCCTGTACCGTTCGGGGTCGAAACCGGTATCGTCGCCGCTCAATCCCAGGAAGCGACGTTCGTTCCGGGCGATCACCGCCAGTTCAGCGATCAGCTCCGGCAATCGCCAATCGGGATGGCTCTCGCTCGCCCGCCGCAGGACCACGGCCAGCTTGTGCGCCACGGCCAAGTCGGCTGGCTCGTGAAACAAGTCCTGGGCCAGCGCGAGGATGAGCTGGTCTATCGGTAGCAGCGTCGCCTCTTGCCAGCGGCGGACCAACTCGCGAAATTCGATCAAATACTCGCGTATCTCCGTAGCAGCGACTTGAGTCGCTCCATCCAGCCAATCCCGGTCCACCCGCGGCCAGAGGAAATCCTCGACCCGTCGACACTTGCGCAGCATCTTGGCGACCATCTGGAGGCGCGCCTCTGCCTCTTCGTCCTCGCGGTCCTCGCGCCGCCACACCCGGTAGACCGTCGCCAGCTTGGTCGACGAGGCGGGATCGGCCAGGTAGTTGACCACGTTTCCCAAGGCCCCCGCCGTCTCGCGGGTAGAGATCGTGCTTCGCAAAAGCTCGACGTACTCCAGGCCGCGTTTTTTCAGCTCACCGGTCAGCTCGAAACCTCGATAGTTGCGCGGCACCAGAACGGCCACGGTCTCGTCCTGATGTTGCGGCAGCCAGCGCGCCAGCGAGTCCGCCACGGCCCGGAGCTCGTCCGCCGGCGTGAACTTTCGAGCAAAGATGTGCACCCCTTCGGGATCGTCGGGGGGATTGGGCTGCGGGTCGCCGGGCGGGGCAGGCTCGATGTGCGGCGGCGCCAGGGCGTCTCGGACTGCTCTCACCGGGTGTTCGTGCTGCGTCCAATCGATCAAATAGTTCGCCAGGCGGATGATGCTCCAGGTCGAGCGGCCAGAATTGGGCAATTCGCGCTCCTCGACGCCCGGCTCCTTGAGAAAATTGCGCAGGTGTTTTGGATCGGCTGTGGTAAACGTCTCATAGATAGCCTGGTTGGGGTCGCCGACGCGCACCCAATTGCCGCCCGGCCCAGTGAGCAATCTCAGAATCCTTTCCTGCAACCAACTGCTATCCTGCGCCTCGTCCTCCAGGATGAAGGGCCACTGGTCGCGCAGCCGTTGCAGCAATTCTTCATCCGACTCCAGAGCGCGTAGCGCCAGGCGAATGAGGTCGTCGAAATCCACCGCGCCGCGATAGGCCAACGCGCGCTGATAGTCGGCATAGATAGCCCAGCCCATCTCGGCCAGGGGGAGCGGCTGGGGCAATAAGCGATCCAGGCGGTCGCGCAGCTCGGCGGGCGTGAGTTGCAGATCCTTCGCCTGCCGGATAAAGCTGCTGGCGACGTCGCTCACCAGGTCGGGCCACTTGGCGCGGCGCACCCACTCCAGCCTTCTCTCCTCCAGGTCGAAGGAGAGGAAATCGTCGGCGGCGTAGGGGTGACTGTGCAGCCAGGCCTCCGCCGCGTCCCGTCGGATCTGGTTCGCCGCCCGCTCGTCTACGATCTGAAAGTCGTCTGCCAGACCCACCAGCGCCGGTCGCTCGCGGACGATGTCGTGGGCCAGGCCATGCAGGGTGCGCACCCGGTAGCCCAGGTGCGGCAGCAACCCTCGTTCCTGCACAAAGCGTCCCACCCGCCCGGCAAAGTTGTCCACGGCAGAGTTGACCAGCGTGACGACCAACACCTCCTGATCGTCCCCCAGTACGCCGCTGGCGACCAGTTGGGCGGCCAGGGCCGAGAGCGTGACCGTCTTGCCGCTGCCCGGTACGGCAGAGACGCCCATCTTGCCGGTGGTATAGTCCAGGACTTTTTGTTGCTTGGGGCGTGGTTTGAATGTCATGGTTCTTAAAACGTATTGCGCAAGGTTAACTCTCCGGCTCAGAGGGCAGGCGACGGAGCACACGCTGGACGGCTTTCAGCAGCGGCCCCTTCTGCTCGTACCCCTGCTCGCCCAACTCGCTCAGCCCCAGGTAGACCTTGCGCCGACAGCGCCGGATCAGCCCCAAGGTGAGCCGGTAGAGCGCTTCCTGCCGGGTCTCGACCTCGTCAGCGTCGGTCCAGATGGCGCCTACAGGCCAGCCCCGGCTGAGCACGTAGGGATGGGTGAGAGGCTGATAGAGCCGCTCCCACCAGCCCCGTCCCCCGACGTTGAGCCAGAACTGATAATCAACCGGGCGGTTGCTGATGATGAATGTGTAGGCCGGAGCCAGAAGTACCGCGTCCTCCGGCTGGAGCCGCCAACTGCGAATGTACTGAGCGGCGATCACACCGTCCTCCACCATATCGATGTATTCCTGCCCCAACGGCTTGCCATTTTCGGTCGTGTTGCCGCCTGCTACCCAGCGGAACTTGCGCACCGACTCGATCAAGTTGGCGGCTACCGTTCCGGCGTCGTAATCTCGGTGAAAGCCGTACCCTGCCTGCGAAAGCACCTCGCCGAACAGGCGGCTCAGAAAGTGGTCGAGTTCCAAGCCTCCCTCACCCCGCAGATCGGCGGCGTAATCTTCGAGCCAGATGCGGAGGCCCTCGTAGCGACCGCCCAGCACAAAGGTGATGCGCTCCTGCATCGCGAGGTTGATCGGATCGAACGAGCCGAGGGTAGGTTCGCCCTCCTGAACGCGGTAGACGATCTCGGCCAGGAGTTGCGCCCGTACCAGGTCCATCCCCTCGATGGCCTGCATCAGTGCGTAGGCCACGTCGAACCGGCTGGGGCGGCGTCCCGTAGGGGACACCGCCCCTACGGGGCAGATTTCCCACGTCGGGTGGGCGATGGCGGCCAGAGTCAGCAGGCAGTGAGTGGCCGGTTCCTCCCGCAAGGCCCGCGAGGGGCGGTGGGAACGGGTCGGGACGTCACGCTGCTCCAGCCTGTTCGTCAGCGCAAAGCGGAGGGCGTCGGTGAGGAAGGGGGCTAAAACGGCGATCTCACCCGGCGGGACACTCTCGTCGTGCACCAGCGCGGCGATCTCCTCGGCGATCCAGTCGAGCATCTGCGGATGGTAGCGATGATATTCGTAGGTCAGCGCCGCGCGTGCGTCACCCCCGCGTTTTGCTGACACCAGCCGGTTCATGCTTTGGGCCAGTTGCTCGCCCAGGGCTTGCAGGTCCGGCGACGTGACGTGGGACTCGGCGAACGTGACGTGCTCGTCGCAGGATCCCCGGAGTGCATAGGCGCTCTCCGGGTCGGCGCCCAGGAACTGGCGGTAGCCTGCCTCCTGATCGTAGATCAAGAGTGCCGACCGGCAGTGGGGCAGCCAGTCGCGCAGTAGATCGTGCGCCACCGGCGTGTCCTCCTCGATATTGTCCACGATGAGATGGGTATAGGTCTCGAGTAAATAGTCGCGGCAGATCGGCAGGTTCCATAGGTGCTTGATGAACACTTCGATTTGGAGCGAAAAGTCGAGCAGGTTATGGGCCAGGCAATACTCGCGGAAGCGAGTGGCGCAGCTTTGGGCCTCGTCGTAGACGCGCTTCTGGCTCTGCTCGCCGCCCCAGGAGGCCTTGAGCCGTCGACCAATCTCCCGATAGTCAAAGCCGACCACGGCGGCCTTGTTGAGGTCGTCGAGGATCTGGCTGTAGAGCCGGTTGCGATCAATGACCACGGCCTCGAAATAGCCCTGGTCGAGCAGGGGGCGGACGAGACGAGCCATGTAATACTGGGCCGTCTCCAGTGTGAGAAAAGTGGGCGGCCGATCGGGATGGGCAAAGCCCGCTTCCTCGGCAATCCGCGGCCAGAAGAGGTCCACCATCCGTTGTGCCAGGCCTCCGACGGTAAAGATGGCTACCTGCCCGCCAGCATCCACCGTCGGGCGGCGCAGCGCCTCGTAGTATGGCGCGGCCAATGTCCGCTGCGGCGCGATCACGAGGATGGAGCGGGCCGGGACGCCACCGTCGAGCAGGCGCAGGAGCCAGGCGACGCCGGCAGTGGTCTTGCCTGCGCCAGCCGGACCTTCGAGGAAGAGCTTGCTCTCAATGGGACGCTGGACGAGCGCGAGTTGGCGATCGGAAAGGACGGGTATGTTCATAGTGTCCAAATGTGCTTCTAAACCAAGTACCCTAACAAGCTTACAATACCCCTCCCTCCGCCAGAATATCTCGCAAAGCCTGGCACTCGCTCTCGCTGAGATCCAACAGCGGCGAGCGGACAGGCCCGCCGTAGTAGCCCAGCATTTCCAGCGCCGCCTTTAGGCCAGCGATGCCAAAGCGAGCCGTGATCGCAGCGTTGACCGGAACCATCCGCCGCTGAAGCTCGGCGGCCTCGTCCAATCGCCCTGCCCTGAACAGGTTATAAATATCCAGGCATTTCTGGGGAGCGACGTTAGACAGCGCCAGAACGCCTCCCACAGCGCCCACCGCGAGGCCGGTCAAGAAAAAGCCCGCCGATCCGGCCAGCACTTGAAAGTCGGGACCGGTCAGCCGCACGACGTCGGCCATCTTGGCCATGTTGCCGCCGGTATCCTTGATGCCAATGACGTTGGGATGGCTCGCGATGCGAGCGATGGTGGCTGCATCGATGTCCACATGGGTGAACTTGGGCACGGTATATAGCAGCACCGGGATGGACACAGCCTCGGCCACCGCCTGGTAATGGTGGGCCAGAGCCTCGGGGGTCATTTTGCCGTCATAGTAATGGGGCGTGAGCAAGAGGGCCGCGTCGGCGCCAGCCTGTGCAGCCTGATTGGTCAAGGCGATGGTCTGGCGCGTGGATTCGCAGCCCGTCCCGGCGATCAACAGTTTTTCCGCCGGGATGGCCTGGCGGGCGGTCTCCAGGACGCGCAGTTTTTCCTCCACGTCGAGATAGCCCGCCTCGCCGTTGGAACCCAGTACCACGTATCCGGTCAGATCGTATCGATTCAAACGTTCGAGATTATCGGCCAGGGCGCGGTGGTTGACTTCGCCTGCTGCATCGAAGGGTGTGGGGACGGGCGGGAACACCCCGTTCAGCGAGATGGTGGATTTGTCAGATTTGTTCGTCATGGTATTTTCTCCTGATGATAGGGTATATTGCGATGGATCGGGGGCCGCTTGTGGCCTCAAGCCAGCAGAGACTCCAATGCCGAAAGCAGCAGAAGCACGTTCTCACGCCGAGATGAATAGCCCATCAAACCGATGCGCCACGCGCGCCCCTTAAAGATGCCCAGTCCACCGGCGATCTCGATATTGTACTCATCCAGCAATCGTCGCCGGATGGCTCCTTCGTCTATGCCTTCGGGCACCAAAACTGTGGTCAGCGTCGGCAAACGGTGGTCCAGCGGCACGTGCGGTTGAAGCCCCAGCGCCTCAAGCCCTTTCCACAAGGCGGCGGCATTCGCCCGGTGCCGCTCGAACCGTTTCTCCAGTCCCTCTTCGTAGATGAGCCGCAGAGCTTCTCTCAGCGCGTAATTCATGCTGATGGGCGCGGTGTGATGGTACGTGCGCTCGCTGCCCCAGTATTTTTCGATCATGGTCAGATCGAGATACCAGTTGGCAACCCTGCTCTTTCTCTGATGAAGCGCCTCGACCGCGCGCGGGCCGACCGTCAGAGGAGCGAGGCCCGGCGGGCAACTCAGGCATTTCTGCGTCCCGCTGTAGGCGATATCCACGTCCCAGGCGTCAATGTTTACGGGCACGCCGCCGAGAGACGTGACGCAGTCGAGCAGCAGCAACCCGCCGTGGCGGTGAACGACGTCCGCGATGCCCTCCATGGGCTGCAACGCGCCGGTCGAGGTTTCGGCGTGCACCAGGGCCACCAGCTTGGCCGGTCTCTCCTGGAGCGCCTTCTCGATCTCCTCGGCTGTGAACACGTCTCCCCACGGGCGTTCCAGGCGGCGCACCTCGCCGCCGTAGCGACCCGCCACGTCGCACAACCGCTCCCCAAAGTAGCCATTCACCCCGACCAGCACCGCGTCGCCCGGCTCGACAAAGTTACACAGCGCCTCCATGCCCGCGCTCCCCGTGCCAGAGACGGGGATGGTCAGCCGGTTTTCCGTCTGGAACACGAACCGCAGCAGCTCCTGCACCTCGTTCATCAGGGCGATGAATTGAGGATCGAGATGGCCTACCAGAGGATGGGCCATGGCGCGCAGGACGCGCGGCGACACTGTGCTCGGCCCCGGACCGAGCAGAATACGAGCAGACGTGTTGAGATCTGTATACTTTTTCATCGGTTTTCTCCTTGGTATAAATGATTCGGAACCGTATGTGTCCTTCGGATTACGGAAAAATCTTGCCCGGGTTCAGGATGTGATTCGGATCGAAAGCGGCCCTGATCCTGCGCATGATCTCAATCTGGGCATCGTCCAGCGCCAGGGGAAGGTACTTGCGGCGGGTGGCGCCGATCCCGTGCTCACCGGTGATCGTCCCCCCCAGCGACAGGGCGAGCCGGTAGATCTCCTCGGCCACCATCGGCACGAGCGTCTCCCATCCCTCGTCGGAGATATCATCCTTGAGGACGTTGACGTGCACGTTCCCATCGCCCGCGTGGCCAAAGTTGACGATGCGCACAGACCGCCGCCGGGCGATCTCTTTGATCCCTTTCAGCAGGGCCGGGATCTCGGCGCGGGGCACGACCACGTCCTCCATGTGGTTGATCGGACTCTCGTGGTTGAGAGCGTCAATGATCGCCCGCCGCGCCTCCCAAAGCCGGTCGCGGTTGCGACTGTCCTTGGCCACGAGCACGTCCCGCGCTCCGTGCTCCAGGCACAACTCGCCCACGACCTCAAAGTCCGCGTCCACCGCCTCGCTCCGATTGCCATCGAGCTGGATCAGCAGGTGAGCCGCCGCGTCGTCGTGGGGAACCTCCTTTTGCAGCAATCGCTCGACGGCTAGGACGGAATCCCGCTCCATAAACTCGATGGTGGTGGGCACGACGCGGTGGGCGATGATGTCGGAAACGGTGTCGGCTGCTGCCTGAAAGTCGTCGTAAGGCACGAGCAAGTCGATCTGCACCTTGGGCAGCGGCAGCAGGCGCAGAACGATCTTGGTCACTACCGCCAGCGTGCCCTCCGAGCCGATCAGAAGTTGGATCAGGTTGTAGCCGGTGACGTTCTTGACCAGCTTTCCGCCGCAGGTGATGATCTCACCGGAGGGCAGCACCGCCTCCAGGCCGCAGACGTAATCCTTCGTCACCCCGTACTTGACCGCCCGCGGGCCGCCCGCCCCCTCGGCGATGTTCCCCCCGATGGTACAGGAATCGAGGCTGGCCGGGTCGGGAGGGTAGAACAACCCCTCCGCCTCGACCGCGCGGTGGAGGTCGCCCGTGATCACCCCCGGCTCGACGGTGACCATCAGGTTCTTTGGGTCAATCTCCAGGATGCGGTTCATCTTTTCCGTCGAAAGGACGATGCCGCCGTGAACGGGCACAGCCCCTCCGCTGAGGCCGTAGCCCGCCCCACGAGGCGTCACCGGCACGCGTTCGCGTTGGGCCAGCCGGAAAATCTCCGCCACCTGCTCCGCCGACGTGACACGCACGACTACTTCAGGGTCGGCCCGCAGGCCCACCGTTTCGTCGTGGGTATAAGGCTCTATCGCCTCCGCATCGACTAGGACGTTGCCCTTGCCCACGATCTGGCGCAGCGTCTCAATGATGTTCGCGTCTACTTTTCTGTACATTGCAAGGTGAACCTAATCCAGAACCCGATCTTGCTGATGCCTTTCCATCGCCCTGGTGTAACGACGCGTAAGTTCGGGCATGATCGTCTCTCCGGCGGGGGGGGCGTTCCAGGCCGAATATTTCCCCTGGAAAATCCAACGGCTCCTGAATAGCCCAGATACGCTCGTGATCCTTGGGCGGCAGAATCTCGGCCGGGTCGCCTACCGCGATCCAACCAATGGGCACCGTAGCATCCTCCGGGAGAACCGTCTTGAGGTGAACCAAGCCGTTGATCCGCACCTCGGCCCGCGCGCCGATTCGAGCGCCGTTGAAAATCGTCGCGCCCGTCGCGAGAAACGCGCAATCCTCCACCGTGCAACCGGTCAAGTAGGCGCGCGGCCCCACCAGGACGTGATCGCCAAGGTGAGTGGGATGCTTGCGCGTGCCTCGAATGACCGCGTTCTCCATCACGATGCAGTGCGAGCCGACGACGACAGGGCCGCCCTCGGCCGTCAGCACTGCCCCAAAGAGCACGCGACTGTTCTCGCCGATGGTCACGTCTCCACATACAGTCGCTGTCGGAGCGATGTAAGCCGATGCGTGGATCTGAGGAGCCTTACCTTGATGTTCAAGTAGCATGTTTGGCCTCCATCACTGGCGAGCGAGAACCATCTGCCCCCGCGCGGCCCATAACCCGCCGCCAATAATCAACGCGCCGCCGAGCAGATGGGTCAACCCGATCGGCTCGCCCAGGAACAGGTAGCCGAGCAGAGCGCCGTAAAGGGGCAGGGTGTTGTAGAAAACCATCGCCCCGCCAGGCCCCAGGCGGTGCACGCCCGCGTTCCAGGAAAGGAATCCGATCACCGTCGGCGCGACGCCGATGTACAAAACGGCCAGAATGAGTTGCGGTCTGACGTCAACCGGAAACGTCCGCAGTTCCCAAAAAGCTGTGAGCAGTAGCAAGGGAAGCCCCAGAAAGGCCGAAAAGGCCGTGGCAGACAGCGCCGAGCGGCGGCGCATGACCTGGCGGCCCAGGACCGAGTACAGTCCCCACAGCGCCACTGTCCCCAGCACGATGAGGTCGCCGATGTTGATCTGCATCCCCTGCCAGAAAAGCAGGCGTCCGCCAGAGATCAGGACGAGCACGCCGACCAGACTGGCGAGCGCGCCCACGATCTGCCGCCTGGACATCGGCTCCTGGATCAACAAGGCGGCCAGAACGCCGGTGATCAGGGGTCCCGTGCCGTTGATCAGCGTGGCGTTGACCACTGTAGTGAGGCGCACCCCAAAGTACAGGGTGGGTACAAAGATGACCACCCCGCTCAAGGCCATCCCCAGCAAAAGCCAACGATCCGACCCCAGGCGGCGCTCCTCGGGCGGTTGTCGCTGCAACAGCGCTGCAAAGAGCGCCGAGGCGACGAGAAATCGGGCCGCGGCCAGCGCCAGCGGGCCGATGTCGTCTCGCAGCCAGCGGCCCAGCGTCATGTTGGTCGCCCAGGTGAAGGTAGCCAGGTTCACCAGGCCCACGCCGCCCAACTGCGCCAACCACTGACGATATGATCGTGCTCGTCGATCTGTAGCGCTCAAAGGCAACCTCCTGATGGGGTTTACCCTACCGGTTCGGCTGCCTCTGATTATACCCAACAGTCTGCTTACAGGGAAGCCGATCGCCCGATATATCGCGGGAACGCACACACTATATATCGCCTGGCAGACTTTGTCAATTGCGCGCAAGGCTATACGATCACTTTGGCTTTTTATCGTTCCTCTCGCCGCAGCATCCAGACGACGGCAGCGAAGGCGACGATCACACTACCCAATAAAATCGCCAGATGTCCTCCTACCCGCGCCAGAGACGCCTCTCCGGCCAGAGCCAGGCCCAGGGCTTGCGTCAGGTAATAGGTGGGCGTCAAGTGTAAGGCGATGTCCACAGGCGCCGGCAAACTCACGATGGTGAACCAGCTCGGCGACATCAGGGCCAACATGACGATGCTCGCCCAGGTGTTCACCTGCATCGTGGTGCGGAGAAGCCCACCCACCAGCAGTCCCACCGCGATCAGAAACAGCGAGCCCAGCAGCAACACCAGGATCGTCACCGGCCAGTCTCCCGCCCAACCCCGGTTCATCCCAATCAGCACGCCGGCGGTGAGCAGGCTGTAGAACAGACCGGCCAGAGCTTTACCCGCCGTCACTTCGGCCGGAGTGGCCGGCGAGACCAGCAAGACCTGCAAGGTCTGTTTCTCCTTCTCCTCCACCAAGAGCAGCGGCACCACAAAAGCTCCCATCGTGGACAATGCCATCACCAGAAACATGGTCAGCAGGTAGTGGTTAAAGTTGATCTCGTCCCGCTCTCGCGTTTCTGAGGATGCCGCTACGTCGGTCCAGACGATGCGAGCGGGGAACTCGCGTCCCGTCAAAGCCCACACCTGCTGCTCCACCACTCGCCTGAAGGCCAGTCGTTCGTATCCCACTCGTCGCTGGTTGAGATAGACGGTCAACTCGGGCTGCTCCCCCGCCTCCACGGCGGCGTCGAACCCAGAAGGCACGGCTAACCCACCCACGGCGTTTTCCTCGACCTCTTTCGCCAACAGGTCGCCTGAGGCCACCTCCAACAATTCCACCTGGGGCAAAGCTCGCAGTTCGGCCACCATGCGCGAGCCATCGGGGTCGTGCACAGCGATGGTGAAGACGTTTGACTCGTCCGCGCTGGGAAAGACGAGGCGAAGCAACAACGAGATCACGATCGGCATGACGATACCGCCCAGGATGTACAGGTTCTTGACCGCGTCCACGATGTCTTTTCGTGCAATAGCCAGGATCACGCGCCATTTCATTCCAAAAGCCTCCTTCCAGTGAGCTTGATAAAGACTTCCTCCAGCGTGGCCTCGGCAGAGTGCAGGGTCAGAATTCGACCCGTCGCGGCCAACTCTCCCAGGCGCCGCCCGTCCGATGGATCGTCCAGGGACAGACTCAAGTGCGTTCCGTCGTTCAACGTCGCTTTTAAGCACCGCTGGCCGTGGGCTACCTTCAATTGTTCGGGAGCATCCAGGGCCACGATGCGTCCCTGGTCGAGGAAAGCCACCCGCTGACAGAGGTGATCGGCCTCCTCCATATAGTGAGTGGTTAAAAAGACCGTCATCCCCTGACCCGCCAGACCGGCGATCAGGCGGCGGATTCCCCGCGCCACGCTTGGGTCCAGGCCCTTGGTCGGTTCGTCGAGGAAGAGCACCTGCGGACGGTGCAGCAAGGCGCGAGCGATGAGCAGGCGCTGTTTCATGCCGTTGGAATAGTGCTGGACGAGATCGCCCGCTCGCTCTTGCAACTCTACATGCGCCAGCGCCTCGTCCACCCGACGCCCATCCACGCCATAGAGCCGGGCGCTAAAGGCCAGATTCTCCCGGCCCGACAGCCGCTCGTACAGGTTCTGGCGCTCAAAGACGACGCCGATCTGCGGCTTGAGACGTTCTCGCTGGTTCACTACGTCGCAGCCGATCACGCGGGCCTGGCCCGCCGTCGGGCGCAGTTGGCCGGTGAGTATGCGGATGGTCGTAGTCTTGCCTGCCCCGTTGGGTCCCAGGAAGCCAAAGATTTGGCCTTCCTCCACCGCAAAGGTGATACCATCCACAGCTCGCAGGCCGTTGAAAACGCGGGTCAAGTTCTCTGTCTCTATGGCGTTCATTCGTATTGGAAACCTCCTCTGGGTCGCATGGTGATAGCCTTTGTCACAAGCGGCTCTGTGGCCAGTGTTCGCCATCATTATAATGTAGGGGAGATTCTTTTTCAACAAATTCACGCCCAACGGCGACTGGAGTGGCTGAATGGCGTAGGACGGAGGATGAACGGCGTGGATTCAGTAGCCCAGCAACTCGCGCAACTCGCGGGCCGCGGTCTTGCTGAGTGGGATTTCGGTGCCGGCCGGATCGTTCAGTACCAGGGTGAAACTGTCCCGCGTGTAGGGGATGACGGCCTTGACCCGTTGCAGATTCACCAAGTGGCTCCGATGGGCGCGAAAGAAACCACTGCGAACAAGCCGCTTCTCCAGTTCAGTCAACGTGAAGTGGGTAGGCACTCGATCCTCGACCGTGTGCAGACAAGTCCGGCCACTCTCAGCCGAGACGTAAAGAATGTCTGTGGGATCGATCAGGACCACCTTGCCCTCCAGACGGGCGGGCACCTTGAAGGGAAGTTCCGTCTGGCGATCTTGCTGTGGATTGTAGGTGCGCACGACGCGTCCCTGCTCCAGTTCGTGCACGGTCTGGCACAGGTCGGCCAGGCTGGCCGCCTCTGCGGTGAGGATCAGGGCAGCGGCCCCCTCGCTCGTCAATTGGCGAATCAACCGGGCCAGCAGGGCGCACGAATCGGCGTCGCATCCGAAGAAAGGCTCTGCCAGGATCAGGACGACGGGATGATGCAGGATAGCACGGCCAAAGGCCAGGCGGCGGGCCAATCCTGAAGACAGTCGGTCTGCCTGCACCGAAGCATGGTCAGCCAGCCCTACCTGGGCCAGTACCTCGTCTGCCCGAACGAGCGGCAGGCCTCGCAGTTGGCAGTGAAAGGTCAGATTGGCGCGTGCCGAGCGCCGCTCGTAGAGGGCATCCTCGGCAAAGAGAACACCGATCTGTTGGCTCAATCGATCGCGGTCGCGGGCCGGGTCCAGGCCCGCCACCCGCACTGTGCCGACGGTGGGTCGGGACTGTCCCAGTAGCAACGCCAGGAGAGCCTCTTTGTCGCCGCCAGCCGATCCCGCGACGGCGACGATCTCCCCGGCGCTCACGGCCAGGCTCTCAATGTCCACCACGGTGTTTTGGCCGATGACCTTCTGTAATCGCTCAAGTTCGATCATTCTGGCAGCTCTCCGACACGGCACTCGCAAAGGGTTTCGGGATTTGAGTATACCTGAAAATCGGAGATTTGCCAGCGTCAATCAGAAGACTCAGAGCGACTGTCGCCGCAACAGCGCCGCAAAGAGCGCCGCCCAGCCCAATCTTGTAGTGGCGCTGCGCTTTCACCAACACCTGCTCGATTTAGGCCATAACCACTTCGGGATAGGAAAAGAGAGGTACACGCAGTATGCGTTTAGGCTTCAATTGACGTAAAACAGCCCTTTCCATCGTTTTCACAACCTTGGCGTCGAAATATTTTTCTCCGCACTGACGACACACGCGGGCTGGATAATCCTCCAGTTTACCTTACCTACGGGTTACCTTCTTCGCCGGGAAACAGCAGCCGGTCGGCGACCGGTCGGCCCTCGGCATCCAGCACAGCCCAACGCTCGCCGGTCAGCGGATCGTAGAGGCCAAGCTCGACTGTGTAGGAGCGCGCATCGTGAGGAAGGGCGAAACGATGAATCTGGACAAAGCGGTCGCCAGGCCGGAGCGTAAGCGGATCCACCCACAAGCCATCGTCGTCATCGAGCAACGTACCGTCGGAATCCAAAAGATGAACAAAGGCTGCCAGCCGAGGCCCAGAATAGACGCCCGGCGGAGGCGGGTTGGCGACGACAGGGATAGGCGGCAGATCAAGCGGCGCAGCGACGCGCCAGGTGGCGAGCAGAGTCGTCTCGTCCAGCCAGTGAAACCCGATCAATTCCAGACCATTGGCGAATCGTGAATTGGGAGTGGAGGATTGCGAACCAGGGATTGCAGACAGAGCATAAAGCGTGAGATGAGGCGAGATGACCTCCGGTGAAGCGCCTCCTGCCAGCAAGCCTTTGATCGGCGAGGCCGGGTCGGGCCAAGAAGTGAGCAGTAGCGGCGATGGAGCCTCTTCCGCGACCCAGATCAGTGCACGTTCGGGATCAAAGAGACGCACGGCGACGTCGTCACGTTGGATGTCCACCTCCAGCGCCAGGCGATCCCAGGGGCCAAGTAATCTGCTGGAAACAGCCACTTCGGTGATCTCAGAATGAATATCCAGATAAGCGGCAACCTGGCGATAATCGGCGCGATAGAGCAGGTGCACCATTCCACGCTGCGGCCAGGTGATAAAGTAATCGCGGAGATCTCGGACAGCGTTGGTGGTCAAGAATAAAATGAAGAATGAACAATACACAATGAACAATGTCTTGGATTTGAGATTCGAGACACCTGCACTGCACCCGCAGCGCGGTACAAGTGTTTGAGATTGAGCTTTGGCGATGATCAAAGCAGGGAGAATATAAGCGACAGGTTGGGCCAAGATCGTGTGGCTCAGGCTGGCGGGCGGGGTGCTGATGAAAGCGGGGCTGAGACCTAATCCCAGCCAGAGGAGCAGGAAAAAGTAGCGCGGCTGTCGCCAGCGGTACAGGCACAGCGCGACGCCGGCCCACAAAAGCGCCCCACCGAGCAGATTGAACACGGGGCGTCCAGAGATATTGTACAGCCACTCGTGGTCGCCGGTGGTGTGGAACATTCCCAACGTCGTCCACGTGGTCTCCAGCAGCGGAAGGGGATTGCCAGCTTTTAACTCTCGCAGCGGCACGGCCAGTTCGTCCAGGCGGGCGTCGGCTCCGATACCCTGTGCAGCGGCCTCTGTACGCCCTTGAGCAATGGCGACCCCCAGCGGCAGCGCCAGCACGGCCATAACTACCAGCGCTATGAGCAAACCACGCCAATGAAGATTGAACCGATCCCGGTGAAACAACGCCAGGTAGATGGCGAACAGGACAAGCAGCACCGGAAGCAGGCGGGCGGCAGGATAAGTGTAGAGGGACAGACCTAGTACAAGACCCAACAGTACCTGAGATTGGATACTCGCGGCCTGAGATTTATACATGAAAGCACGCCAAAACACATAAAAGACCGCCAGGGCAAGCGGCGGCAGGTTGATGTGACGGATGGCCGTGCGGCTGTACATCAGTGACCAGAAGGAAACCGCCAGCGCCAGCGATGCGAGCACGGCGGTCGCGCGTCCAAAAAGCCGCCAAGTCAGCGAATACGTCAATGCAATGGTGAGCGTACCAAGAGCGATGGAAAGAAAGTGGCCGCTCAACACATTGAATCCCAATGCAGCGTGCACACCAGCGTGGAGATAGTGATAGAGCGGCTCGTGACCGGAAGCGCCGGTGAAATACAACGGAAAACGACCTTTCAGTAGTTCGCCGGAGAGCGCGTGGATATTGATCAGCTCATCGTCGCGCCAGCCCGGAGGAACGGTCTCCAGGCAACAAAGACGCAGGCCCCAGGTGAGCAGAAGCAGGAGGATAACGAATGACCACTGGCGGATGACCACCGGGGGAGTTTGGGATTTGGTCATTGACCTTTGACTTTCACTGGCTCGAGGAGGACGCGATCATCTATCTCGACGCCGTCGGCGATGACGGGCAGGCGTTCCAGGTTCTCGTGAGTGTAGACGCCCACTTCCAGGTGGTAGAGATCGGACAGCACACCGGCGTCTACCGGAAAGCGATGCAGTTGCACAAAAACGTCCCCCGGCTGCCAGTGCCAGGAAGGAACGTCGAGTCGATCCATCTGCCCCACGACCTTGCTGTTATGGTCGAGCAAATGCGTGAACACGATCGCTTCTGACCTGAAGAACGTGTTGGCATGCCACACGGTCAGCAGTTCTACGGCCCCGCCTGGGTCGACGACCGGCGTGCGCAGATCGTAGCCGATCAACTCGACGACGCCACCCACGTCGACCGGGAGAACGAGGGGATCGTAGGTCGCCTGCGGCTCGTCGGTGGGAAACACGTCGGACGGACTCCAGTACACCGGCGAATCTTTCACAAGCGGGAGGAACGCCGCCAGCGCCCCGGCGGCGTCGAAACGGTAGACGTCGAAACGAGGGATCAGGTCATCGGGACGGAGATACTCGGTGTGAATGTTTGAACTGTACTCGTCAAAGAGTGGCTCCAGTGTCTCGTCAAGCGGAGCGATGGCGGGAATGATCACGCGAGATTCGCCTTCGGATGGAAAGACGAGAGCAAATCGCCCGTCGAACCAGCGCAGCGCCAGATCGTCGCGGTGCAGCGTCATCTCCACCGTGTATGGGTCGTGGAAACGACCGGGGTAAATCGACGAGAAAGCCACCACTCCGCCCTCGGCCTGGGCGTTCAGGTAACGGGCCTCTTGAACGAGCGCGTGATGATAGGCCACGCGGACGTCCCGATGCGCCGCCCAGACGTCAAAGTAGGCGCGCGCAGTACGAAGGCCCAAGACGGCGACGAGCACGATAACACTGCCAATCTCCACGACACGGACCCATCGTCCCGCTCTTTGATAAAAGAACTGAAAAACAGTCGCCAACGCCAGGGCAACGATGATAAACGTGACAGGTTGGACCGCGATAGAACGCAGAACGGTAGCGTCGGGGCCGGTGACGAGCGCGGGGCTGACGCCAACGAGCAACCAGATCAACAAGAAACCATAGCGCGGGTCACGCCAGCGCCACAAGCAAACGAGTATGCCGGCGTAAAAAAGCCCCCCGCTCACCGTATCGAGCAGTGGACGACCAGAGATATTGTAAAGCCACAATGGATCGCCCCGGAAAGTAAACATAGGCAAGGAGAGAGATACGTTGCGCCAGAGGCCACTGAAATCGCCGCGCGCGGCTTGCTCCAGCGGCACGCTGAGCTGCCCGATTCTCTGTTCGGTCTCCGGGTGGGCGATCAGAAAGTGAATCAGTGGCGCGGCGACGAGGGCCGCTACCAATAGGATGACGACGGTGCCAACAAGCTGGCGCCTCCATTCATCATGCGCGCCAAGCAGACGAAGCACGAAAAGATACACCAAAAACAAAGGGTAGACGGCCCACGTGACGCGGCTCGCCATGTACGTATAGATCGACGCGCCGAGAAACAGGCCGGATAACGCCCACCACATCCCATCGCGCGGGATCGATCGTGGCGACGGACGAGCAGGCTCCAGAACCGCCAACCAGAAGCAGAACACCGAGGCAGTGAACATAACGGCCAGGGTGATGGCCCGCAGTCCTGCCCGGCTGGTCATCACACACCAGAACGACACTGCCATCCACGCGGCAGCGAGCAGGGCGGGAAGCGGACCAAACAGCCGTCGGGTGAAGCCGTAGCTGAGCAAGATCAGCGCCAGCCCCCAAACTGCCGTCGTCAAGCGCAGCGCCGCATCCGTGGAACCCAAAAAGGTCATCACCAAAGCAACCGAGTAAGGATAGAGCGGCTCGTGCCCATACCCGACGGTGAAATAGATGGGGCGGACGCCCTGTAACACAGCCGCCGCGTCGTGACCATTGCTGGCCTCATCGTGGGTCAGGCCGGGTGGCGCGCTGTCCAACCGCCACAAGCGCAGCGCAGCAGCCAGGCACAGGATGAGAATGAGCAAAACCCACTCCCACCTGGGGGAAACAACTGGTTTGAATTCGAGACTCGTCTGGGGTTTGATCAAGCCAACCTCCTGAGGGAATGTTCAAATCATACCCCAATCCGCTGTGGTTGACAAGTAGGACTTGGGGATATGTTGTGCTATAATGGGCACGCCGGTAACCGTGATAGATTGGTAGGAGGTGTTATGCAATCTCTGCGCTTTGCCTTTAATCCTTACAATGATCGTAGTTCATCGTTCATCGTTCATTGTTCATTGTTCATTCTGTCGCTTCTGATCCTGGTAGGCTGTGGGGGGACAACGCCGACGCCGGTTTCTATACCACCGACGCCGATGCCGACCTTTGCGTCGCCCACGGCCATCCCCACACCGACCCGAAAGCCGCCTCCAATGATTATCACCCTGAAACTGTGGCTGCCTGAAGAATTGAACCCCTATGCCCGGAAAGCCGGTGCAGACACTCTCGCGCGACAGTTGTCCGATTTCAGAGACGCCTACTACCCTGATCTGCAAGTCGAGGTGACTGTGAAAAAGTCACATGGACGAGGCGGACTGCTCGACTTTATGCGCACGGCGCGGGATGCTGCTCCAGCGATCTTGCCTGACCTGGTGGTATTGGACACAGCCGACTTGGAGACCGTGACCGGTTCGGGCCTCATTCAACCGCTCGACAGTTTCTTGGCTCAATCTGCGAACGGCGACCGCTTCCCCTTCGCCACGACGATGAGCCAGGTGGAAGGGCAAACTATGGGGACGGTCATCGGCGTCGACATGCAGCACCTGGCCTATCGTCCGGCCCTGTTCGATGCGCCCCCTCTCTCCTGGCAGCAGGTCATCTCCGCGCCGGCCCCCTTCCTGTTCCCGGCTGGCGGTTACGATGGAAAAATCAACGACGCGACGTTGATCCAATACCTGGGGGCCGGCGGTAAACTGATCGACTCCGAGGGTGCCCCATGGCTCGACGAGGAAGCGATGGTAAGGGTGTTTGATTTCTACAGCAAGTGCATCACCACCACCGTGATCGCGCCGACGATGGTCCTGACCATCACTCACGTGGATCAGGCATGGGAGCAGTTCAAAGGTGGGCAAGCGGGGATGACGGTCGTGCGGGCCGGTCGCTACTGGCTTGAGGCCGACGAGGAGGCTGTTGCCGCGCCGATACCCACTCGCAGCGGCCAATCCATCAGCATCGCCCGGGGCTGGGCCTTGGCGATGGTCACCGACGACCCGGCGCGCCAGGACTTGGCGATGTTACTGTTCGACTGGCTCACCGCGCCAGAGCGCAACGCGCAATGGACCCAGGCAGCCGGCTACCTACCCGCCACCCACAGCGTGCTTCGGTTGTGGGACGTATCTGGCGAAGAACAGACGATGCTGCGCAACTTGATGGAAGCCGCCATCCCCGCGCCCCGCCCGGAGGTGATGGCGGCCACCGGCCCGATCTTGCAAGAGGCGCTCGAGCAAGTGTTAAAAGGACGGGCCACACCTGAGGAAGCAGCCGCCGAAGCCATCGAGAGCCTGGAGGATTAGCCATCAAAAGCCAAAACCTGCGCGCTGTCGCCGCCGAATTACAACGAGCCGCGTTAGCCGCCGTCGAACCGGCTGCCGCCATACACCGACACGTCCACCGCAAGGGAGACGCGCTCGCCGTCGCCGACCGCCACTACGACCTGAGTGACTACGAGCGCATCTTTGTCATCGGGGGCGGAAAGGCCGCTGCGCCAATGGCCGCCGCTATCGCAAAGATCCTGGGCGACCGCTTGACCCAGGGCGTCGTCGTCACCAAGTATGGCTACAACATCTCCCAATCTCCCGTCAAAAATCTCCAAATCCTGGAGGCAGGCCACCCGACGCCCGACGAAAACTCGGTGCGCGGGGCGCAGTCCGTCGCCGACTGCGCCGCCCAGGCGACGGAACGCGATCTGGTCATCTGTCTCATCTCCGGCGGCGGCTCGGCGCTGTTGACACTGCCCGCGCCCGATCTGACTCTGGCCGACTTGAAGGCGCTCACCGACGCGCTTCTCCGCTCTGGCGCGACGATCAACGAGGTGAACACGGTTCGCAAGCATTGCTCGCGCATCAAGGGCGGCAACCTGGCCCGCATGGTCGCCCCGGCTCCGCTGGTAACCCTCATCCTCTCCGACGTAGTCGGCGACCCGCTCGACGTCATCGCTTCTGGCCCCACTGTGCCCGATCCGACGACGGTGGCAGAAGCACGAGAGGTGTTGGAGCATTATGGTATCGTTGAAACCGGAGAAAAATCTTTATTCCAAGAAACACCCAAGCCGGACGATCCGGCTTTCGAGCAGGTACAGCACGTCATCGTCGGCTCCAACCGACTGGCAGCGGTGGCAGCGGTGGAACAGGCGCGCCAATTGGGATTCAACGCGCTGCTGCTGAGCACCTACGTCGAGGGGGAAGCACGAGAGGTGGCCAAGGTAGCGGCGGCGCTGGCCAAGGGGATCGCCCACGGCGATCCTTTATCCCCGCCAGCCTGCCTGGTGTGGGGCGGCGAAACTACGGTGACCGTGCGCGGCGAGGGGAAAGGGGGACGCAACCAGGAACTGGCGCTCGCGGCGGCGCTGGCGCTAGATGGCTGGCCGGACGTGTTGGTGATGGCGTTGGCGACCGACGGCACCGATGGTCCCACCGACGGTGCGGGTGCGATCGTCACCGGCGAGACGGTAGCCCGCGCCCGGACATTGGGCCTGGACCCCTGGGCGGCGTTAGCGGCCAACGACAGTTACACCTTCTTCAATGCACTGGGCGATTTGATCCGCACCGGCCCGACCGGGACGAACGTGAACGACCTGTTATTTGTTTTGGCGAGTCGGTAGGCGCGCACCTGTTCGATCAGGAGATGCAGAAAAAACGTTTTGGGGGTATAATTGGATCACGGTTTGACTTGCTCTTCAGCCATTGAGAGGTGACATGTCACTCAGAATTATTATCGTGGACGATCACGAAGTAGTGCGACTTGGCTTGCGTACACTCCTGGAAAACCATCCCAACTTTACCGTCGTGGGCGAGGCCGCCACGGTCAAGGAAGCGGTCCAAAAAACCCTGCTTCTCCGTCCCGACGTGGTGGTGATGGATATTCGGCTATTGGGCGGAAGCGGCATCGATGCTTGTCGGCAAATTGTCACGCAAGCGCCAGAGACCAAAGTGATCATGCTCACTTCTTATGCCGAGGACGAACTGTTATTCGACGCCATAGCTGCCGGGGCGTGCGGCTATGTGCTCAAGCAGATCGGCAGCGACGATCTCATCCGGGCTTTGGAGTCGGTGGGGAAAGGAGAAGCGCTGTTGGACCCAACGCTCACGCAACGGGTCTTTGCCCGCGTGCGCGAAGCAGCGCGCAAGGAATACGCAGAGGCTTTTGCCGATCTGACCGATCAGGAGATGCGCATTTTATCTCATGTCGCCGAGGGAAAGACGAATCGGGAGATCGCCGAAGTGCTGTACCTGGGGGAGGGCACGGTGCGCAACTATGTCAGCAGTATCCTGAGAAAACTAAACCTGACCAACCGCGCCGAGGCGGCTGCTTACGCGGTCAAGCACAGCCTGGAGGAATTCATCTGACCCAAGCAGTGGGAGGCTTGCTGTACTATGGATGAATGCAAACAGGCCGGGCAAAAAGCCCGGCCTGTGATTGTTGTGTGTAGCATTCTACTCGACAAAGCCGACGTGCTCTGGAGGCCAGTACGAAAGCCAGGCGCGTCCCATGACTTGATCGATCGGCACCGGCCCAAAGTTGCGCGAGTCGTTGGATGCGCCCCGATTGTCGCCCATGACGAAAACGTGCAGCGGCGGAACGGTTCGCGGGCTGTAATGACTTTTGCCCGGCCGGACGGTCCACGGCTCGTCGAGCCGCTCACCCTCGATGTACACTTCTCCATTGCGCACTTCGATGGTCTCCCCGGGCAGTCCTATCACGCGCTTGATCAACAAGTCCTCGCCCTCCTGATCCGAGGGCCGGATGACGACAATGTCCCCGCGCCGGGGGCCATGGAGGAAGCGATACGTCACCTTTTCTATCACAACCCGCTGATGCGTGTGCAGGTTCGGCTCCATGCTCTGGCCCAGCACCTGGGTGGCCTGAGCCAAAAAGACATTGATCAGTAACGCGATGGCGACCGCGGGTATGATCGTCTCGGCGACCTCGCGCACCGCCTGGAACAACCAGCGCAGTACGCCAGGCCCAGATTCTTTCGGCTCCGACTCGTCGATCTCGATTATGGACTCTTGGATCTCTTCTTCCATAGCATCTATCGAGGTGTACTTTGCGCTCCGACTATCTACCCGGTTTATCGGCGGCCCGGGCTTGCTCCGGTGTCCATCCTTTCAACACCGCCTGGCGAGAGAGGCGGATCTTGCCTTCGTGATCGATGTTGGTCACCATCACCATGATCTCGTCCCCCGCTTGCACCACGTCCTTGACGTTGTTGATATAGTTATCGGAAAGCTGCGAGATATGCACCATTCCGTCAATGTTGGGCAGGATCTCGACGAACGCGCCAAAGTCCTTGACGCGAACCACACGCCCGGTATAGATCCGGCCTACCTCAGGCTCCTCGGTCAACGCCTCGATCATGGCCTGCGCTTTCTCGGCGGCCGGCCCGCTGGTCGAGGCGATGTAGATGCTGCCATCGTCCTCAATGTCGATGCTCACGTCGCACTCTTCCTCGAGCGAGCGGATGGTCTTGCCGCCCGGCCCGATAACGGCGCCCAACTTGTCGGGGTTCACGTGCAAGATGGTCATCCGGGGCGCATATGGCGAGAGATCCTCGCGCGGTGCGGGGATCGTCGTCTCGATGGTCTCGATGATCTGCAAGCGCGCCCGCCGCGCCTGTTCCAATGCCTCCGCCATGATCTCGTAAGAGATGCCAGCGATTTTAATGTCCATCTGCAGGGCGGTGACTCCCTCCCGCGTGCCAGCGACCTTGAAATCCATGTCGCCCAGGTGATCCTCCAGCCCCTGGATGTCGGTCAACACCCGATAGCGGCCGTTTTCCATGATCAACCCCATCGCAATGCCCGCGACCGGGGCCTTGATCGGCACGCCAGCATCCATCAGCGATAGCGTGCTCGCGCACACGCTCGCCATCGAGGTCGAGCCGTTGGAGCTGAGCACTTCGGTGACGACGCGGATCGTGTAAGGGAAATCATCCTCGTCGGGGATCATGGGCAGCAGCGCGCGCTCGCTCAACGCGCCATGGCCGATATCGCGTCGGCGGGGGCCACGCAGCACCCACGTCTCGCCGGTGGAGTAGGGTGGAAAGTTGTAGTGATGCATGTAACGCTTAAGCTCATCGGGTGAGAGATCGTCCAACGTCTGCGCCTCTCGAGGCGTGCCCAGCGTGGCAATGGAAAGAGCCTGGGTCTCGCCTCGGGTAAAGAGACCAGAACCGTGCGCCCGCGGCGACAGCCCCACCTCGCCCCAAAGCGGACGGATGGCCTCGGTCGTTCGCCCATCAGCACGGATGCCTTCCTCTACGGTGCGCCGGCGGACGAGTTCGCGCAACATGTCGTCGAGGGATTCGATAATCTCCCGCTCCTCCCAATCTTCGTGCAGGCGCTCGACCAGTTCCTTCTGCAAAGCCCGGATCCCCTCGTCGCGCTCCGTCTTGCTGGTCGCGCCGTAGACGGCCTCCGACAAGCGGTCGCCCACCTGATCGCGGACGATTGCGCGCAATTCGTCAGGCGGAAGGGTTTGAGACGTGTATGCTTGTTTCGGTTTCCCCACAGCCTCGCGCATCTCGTGCTGAACGCGGATCGTATCCTGTATCGACTCGTGACCGAGGCTAAGCGCATTGACGAGCACCTCCTCGCTGACCTCGTGGGCATCCGCCTCGACCATCAGCAACGCATCGGTGGTGCCGGCCACCCGCAAGTCGAGGGCGCTTTCTTCCATCTGGGGGATAGTCGGATTGATCACCAACTCCCCATCGATGTACCCCACGCGCGTAGCCCCGATTGGCCCGCCGAATGGAACATCGGATATGGTCAGAGCCATCGAAGCGCCGACGATGGACAAGATATCCAGGGGATACTCCTCGTCCTGCGAGAGGGGGGTGATGATGACCTGCACGTCGTTCCGCATCTTTTTTGGGAAAAGAGGACGGATAGGACGATCGGTAAGCCGCGCAACGAGGATAGCCGATTCGGGCGGCCGCCCCTCGCGGCGGAAGAAAGAACCTGGAATGCGGCCCGCTGCGTAGAGCCGCTGTTCGAAATTTACGGTGAGGGGAAAAAAGTTGGTCCCCTCGCGCGCATCGCGCGACATGGTCGCCGTGACGAGCAACTTGGTGTCGCCACAGCGAATGGTGATTGCACCGCCGGCCAGTTGGGCCAGTTTTCCGGTCTCGATGTCGAGCACCGCATCTCCCAACGTAGCGGTAAATTTGTGACTATTCATTTTTTATACCTCCGTGTCTGTGACCAGACGCAGAGATTCAGGGACTGGGGGGTGCTTCGTAGCGGATTGCTTCTGTGGGGCTACGCTACACCCCCCAATTCCTGGACCTGCCTCTGGTCTCGTTAATCTACAAAGTGTGACGAATCGATTCGCCACGAACGACCAAAGCTATCATATCTCGATGGATTTTAGCTCCTTTCACTCTCCTTATAGTACGATAAACGAGCAGATGTATATACGCCCTCACATCTACTCGTTTGATTTGCCTTCTGATGATCGTTACCCGCGTATCCCAAGTCGCTGAATGATCTTGCGATAGCTTTCGGGATCCTTGCGGCTAAGATAGGTCAAATGACGTCGCCGCTTGCCCACCATCTTGATCAGGCCGCGGCGAGAATGTACATCGTGCTTGTGTGCCCTCAGATGTTCCGTTAATTGATTTATGCGAGTACTCAATAACGCGATCTGCACCTCCGGTGAGCCGGTATCGTTGGGTGAACGACCGTACTCCTGGATGATGACTTCTTTCTCGCTTCTATTCAACGCCACTTGTGCTTCCTCCTTAACTATCCAGCTCTTCAGAACTAGGATTTATTCTACCACGATTCGGCCCCAGACGCAAGCTGCACCAGCTTGGGAACTTGCCTTGCTTAAGCCGTTGATTTAGAGTACAATACCGATCAAATTCCACCCG
>Ga0180434_10001269_pt1 | contig 36602 bp, 37 predicted proteins | sample SS_ome_7_FD_132453 | JGI IMG/M metagenome (GOLD analysis project Ga0180434, IMG submission 132453) | Hypersaline lake sediment archaeal communities from the Salton Sea, California, USA - SS_1_D_2 metaG | ecosystem: Environmental > Aquatic > Non-marine Saline and Alkaline > Hypersaline >... | reverse complement strand
GGGACGACGCCCCTGCATGTCCAGGGTAATCCAGTCTTCTCCAGTCTCAATGACAGCACCGGCTTCCCGCAGTTTTGCCAGCACTGCATCCAGCAAGGTGGCATCGGTATCCCTGACCTTGATTGAACCTCGCGTCATGGCAGCGGCCACCAGGAAAGTACCGGTCTCAATTCGGTCAGGCAGTACGACATACTCGGCACCACGCAAACTGTCGACACCTTCTATGCGAATCGTGTCAGTGCCAGCACCCTCGATTTTGCCACCCATGGCGTTAATGTAATTGGCAAGATCAACCACTTCGGGCTCACGGGCTGCATTTTCTATGAGGGTTTCACCCTCAGCCAGCGCAGCGGCCATCATCAGGTTTTCGGTACCCGTAACAGTAACTATATCCATCACCAGACGCGCACCTTGCAAACGCTTGCAACGCGCGCGGATATAGCCGTTTTCCACATTGATATCAGCTCCCATGGCCTTGAGTCCCTCAATGTGCAAATTGACAGGACGCGAACCGATAGCACAGCCACCCGGTAACGACACATTGGCTTCACCAAATCGGGCCAGCAATGGGCCAAGCACCAGAATGGAAGCTCTCATGGTACGTACCAGTTCGTAGGGAGCCGTGTACTGGTCAACAGAATCGGCACTGATTTCGACATTCATGCGCTCATCAAGTGTTAACTTGACACCAAAGCGCCCCAGCAACTCCATGGTCGTGGTAATGTCGTGCAAGTGCGGCACATTGCCGATAACTGAAGGCCCTTCAGCCAGCAATGATGCGGCCAGAATCGGCAATGCTGCATTTTTGGCACCGGAAATACGCACTTCTCCGGACAACGCCGGACCGCCAGTAATAATCAGTTTATCCATGAATCAGGTCTGTCGGAACAGGAAATGGTGGGTAGTTTACTGATTAAAGTCCGATATGGCTAATTTACCAGCAAATGCTTCACGTTGCTCATTTCTGCCAGATCCAGCAGAGTATCAGGCAACCCGGTAAAAGTGATTTTTCGATTTTGCCGATGGGCTTCAGAAACCATTTCCATTAACAGGGCCAGGCCCGCACTGTTGCTTCTTTCCAGCGCCGACAGATCCACAGAAACAGACTTCCCAAGCGTCAGCGCATGATACTGGGTCAAAACTGCGGTAACCGTGGAAAAATCCAGTTCTCCAGTGAGACGGTAACGATCACCACCAAGCTGTTCGATCTGCGCCATAAATCAGCTTTCCTCGTTGCGGCTCTGTAAGGTTTTGATCAGGCCATCAATGCCGGAACGACGAATTTCACCTGAAAAAGATGAACGGTAATTGGAAACCAGGCTAATACCGTCAATCACCACATCGTAAACCTTCCAGCTATTACCATTTTTTACCAGGCGATAATCAACCGGTATCTCTGGTCCGGATTTGACTTCAGATACTTTTGTCTCAACAGTGACACGTTTTTCATCGGCACTTGCTTTTACCGGGGAATACTGAATTTCCTGTCCGGAATAATTCAGCAGGGCAACACCATAGGTACGGACCAGCATCTGCTTGAACTGTGCTTCGATAACTGTCTTCTGTTTATCACTGGCACGGCGCCAGTATTTACCCATGGCACTTTGGGTCATCTGGGAAAAATCAAAGTGTGGCAGCACCTCGTCACTGACCATCATGTAGATCAGAGAAGGATCCTCATCGAGCTTTGCCCGGTTATCCACAACTTTTTGAAGCACAGCATCGGCTGTCTGTTTGACCAGCAGCAAAGGGTCACTTTGACCCCAGGCTGAAGCAGTCAGCAGGAGCAGGGACATCAACAGCAATTTACACCACTTAACCAATTAATCTACTCCGCACCTTCCTGCGCCTTGCTAAACAGGAACTGGCCAATGACCTCTTCAAGCACCAGGGCTGACTGGGTCAATTGCAATCTGTCGCCTTCTGCCAGATAGACATCACTGCCACCGGCATCAAGGCCGATATACTGTTCACCAAGCAGACCAGCAGTAAATATCTTGGCAAACGTGTCATCAGGAATCTGGTCATATTTACTGTCGATATTAAGTGTCACGACCGCCTCGAAAGTTTCCTTGTCAAAAGAAATACCGGTTACCTGCCCCACTCTGACACCTGCCATGGTTACAGGTGCCTTGACCTTGATACCGCCGATATTATCGAAACGCGCTTCAACATTGTAACCATCTTCGGTAGATACAGCTCCCAGGTTGCTGACCTGCAGGGCAAGGAAAAACAGTGCCACGATACCGGCAGCGACAAAAATGCCTACCATAAATTCAAGATTTCTCGATTGAGTCATTATTATTCTCCAAACATCATGGCTGTCAGAATAAAATCCAGGCCAAGTATGGCAAAGGCTGAATGCACCACGGTGCGTGTTGTCGCGCGGCTCAGTCCTTCAGATGTAGGGACCGAATCATACCCTTCAAACAGGGCAATCCAGGTACAAACCACTCCGAACACGATACTTTTGATGACACCGTTGTAGATATCTTCATGCAAGTCAATCTTGCCCTGCATCTGAGACCAGTATGTTCCGTCATCGACGCCCAGCAAACCAACACCAACGAACCAGCCCCCCAGCACGCCAAACATACTGAACATTGCAGCCAGCAGCGGCATGGATACGATGCCGCCGAACATTCGCGGAGTCAGAACCCTTCTCACAGGATTAACAGCCATCATTTCCAGTCCGGAGAGTTGTTCAGTGGCCTTCATCAAACCTATTTCAGCAGTCAGTGCAGAACCGGCTCGACCGGCAAACAGCAAGGCAGTAACCACCGGCCCCAGTTCCCTCACCAGACTGGCGGCAACCATCACTCCCAGCGATGCCTCAGCACCAAATTGTGACAGGGTGTAAAAACCCTGAAGACCCAGAACCATGCCAACAAAAAAACCTGACAATCCGATCAGCAGTACCGATAACACGCCGATATAGTATAGTTGTCTGATCAGTAAAGAAGGGCGACGCAGGATTTCGTCGAAACCGGCGATCATCTTTACAAACACCATGTGACCACGACCGGTTTTTTCCAGCGCCGCTATTACCTTGCGTCCCAGCTTGACAAAATAATCAGTGATTACTCTCATGAATTGAGCAAATCCTCATTCAAGTCATCGGCCGGATAATGGAAAGGAACCGGACCATCCGGCAAACCTTTGACAAACTGCTGCGTCCAGTCGAGCTTTGAAACAGCAAGTTCATCAGGAGAGCCGGACTCAACCACCTTGCCATCGGAAATCACAAAAACCTGGTCGGCTATCTGCAGGGTTTCTTTCACATCATGAGAAACAAGAATACTGCTGATATGCGCGGCGTCATTTAGGCTACGGATCAGTTTAACCAGCACACCCATGGAAATGGGGTCCTGGCCGGTAAAAGGCTCGTCATACATGATCATCATCGGATCAAGTGCAATGGCACGAGCCAGGGCAACACGTCTTGCCATGCCCCCGGAAAGTTCACTGGGCATGAGATCACGTGCACCGCGCAGACCTACCGCTTCGAGCTTCATCAATACCAGTTTACGCAACATACTCTCGGGCAGGTCAGTATGTTCACGCAGCGGATAAGCCACGTTCTCGAAAACGTTGATATCGGTGAGCAAAGCCCCGCTCTGAAACAACATACCCATACGCATGCGCAACTGGTAAAGCTCTTTTGTGTTCAAACTATGGATATTCTGACCATCGACTTCAATGGTTCCCTGGGCGGGCTTAAGCTGCCCGCCAATCAACTTCAACAGGGTGGTTTTACCGGTACCGGAAGGCCCCATGATAGCACTGACCTTGCGACGCGGAATATCCATATCAACACCACTGAAGATCACTTTTCTGCCACGACTGAAGTGCAGGTTACGAATTTTTACCAACGGTGTTGCGTCCTGAACTCGCATGGTTCCTGATCAGATATTCCATTCAGTGTTGTAGAAAGTACCCGATTGTGCTCGCAGGCCTTACGGACGTCAAGCAATCATCATCAGTTCAAGCAGGGTTCGCAACTGCCTGATAAAATCAGGATCAGGCTCGACAACATCAACCAGAATCAGCACATCCCGGTTGAAATCCATGATCCCTGCAAGTTGTTCGAAGTGCTGTTTGAGAACACGTAAATCAGATTCTTCCGTAATGCGGATGACACAATCCGAAGCTCCGGCCTGTTCGAGTCCTGACCAACTGCAGCCCGCGCCCGGATACCCGGCGACAGGCAGGATAAAGTCCTCCGGATCAAAATCAGCCGCTGGCTTTACCGACTCAGTGTCTACAATAAAACCGAAAAAATTTTCTGAAAAAATTGATTTGATCCGTTCACATTGCAGGCTTGAAGGCCAACAGGTTTTTATCTGGAAATAAAAGCCGAATTCCTCATGAACATCTTCAATCATCTCTTCAAGCTGTTCGCTCTCAGCCTGTTTCCACTGTTCTTCAGGAACAACCACTGCCGTCAGTTCATTGGCGTAATACCCCAGTTTCCACTCCTGGGGGATGTCTTCCGGATAATAACCGCTGTCCCAGCTATCAAACAGCCAGCCAATTGTGCCAATTCTTACGCGTGCCATAATGCATAATATGAGCAATATCGTTCAATTTCGCAAACCATCGGCTGCTGAAAAACACCGTGGCAATACCTTGTGTAAAAACAACCATCACAAGTGGGTATTATTGAAGGAACGTCATTTTGATAGCAAACAGGGCAGACTGGTAACTACCTGGCAATGCAGCCGCTGTAAAAAAACGCGCAATAAAGCCCTCTAAAATGTTGTAACATGCTGCGAATTTTTTTTAAACCTGAGTTCATTTCAGCATGTTAATCGACATTCTGGCCATAATCGGAGGTTTTGCCCTACTCGTCTGGGGAGCGGACAATTTCGTCAATGGTGCAGCCGGACTGGCCCGTAATTTTGGCGTTTCACCCTTGTTGATTGGTATTACCATTGTCGGCTTCGGCACATCAGCTCCCGAAGTTCTGGTTTCGGCCATGGCTACCATCAATGGCAACCCCGGCCTTTCCATCGGTAACGCGCTGGGCTCGAACATCGCCAATATCGCGTTGATTCTGGGTGCTACAGCCTTAATGGCGCCCTTGACTGTGCATTCAGATACGCTACACCGGGAGTATCCGATACTCTTGCTGGTTACTCTTGGCACAGCCGCATTAATGCTCGACCAGGGACTGCAGTTGATTGACGGGCTGATTCTCCTTATATCACTTGCCCTGGTACTCTTCTGGATGGTTCGCCTCGGCAAGCAGCACCAACCCGATGACCCCATGATCCACGAAATTGAAGATGAACTGCCTGAACCGATGACCACCCAGACTGCTATTCTGTGGTTTCTGCTGGGCCTTATTGTCTTGCTGGGCAGTTCAAAGCTGCTCGTTTGGGGAGCCGTCAATATTGCCACGGCTTTTGGCATCAGTGATTTGGTCATCGGACTGACTATTGTGGCGATTGGCACCAGCCTGCCGGAACTGGCGGCCAGCATTGCCAGCGCCCTGAAAAACGAACATGACCTCGCTATCGGTAATATCATTGGCTCCAATATCTATAATCTGCTGGCCGTGCTGAGTATCCCTGCACTGTTTCATCCTGGAGACTTCAACATCGAAGTCCTGCTGAGAGATATACCCATTATGGTCGGACTGACTATTGCGCTGTTTTTCATGGGCTATAGTTTCAAAAACACCACAGGCCACATTAACCGCCTGGAAGGTTTTGTTTTGCTGGCAGCCTTCATTGCCTACCAAAGCTGGCTGTTCCTTGATGCCACAGGAGCTATCTAGACTATGACTGAAACCCCTGAGTTACCGGAAAACGAGAAACAAAAACTGATTTCGCTGGGTCAGGCAGTCATCAAGACTGAAGCCAGTGCTGTCTCTGACCTGCTGCCACGCATCGATGATAATTTTGCACTGGCCTGCAGTTTCATGCTGCACTGCAAGGGGCGAATCGTTGTCACCGGCATGGGCAAGTCAGGTCATATCGGCAATAAAATTGCTGCCACACTGGCAAGCACGGGCAGCCCCTCCTTTTTTGTACACCCCGGTGAAGCCAGTCATGGCGACCTGGGTATGATCACTCCGCAGGATGTGGTACTGGCCATGTCCAACTCGGGTGAAACCGGCGAACTGGTGACCATTGTACCCATTATAAAGCGCCTCGGCGTACCGCTGATCAGCATGACCGGAAATCCCAGCTCAACCCTGGCCACTGAAGCTGACGTAGCGCTCGACATCAGCGTTGCCAAGGAAGCCTGTCCCCTGGGACTGGCCCCCACAGCGAGCACCACTGCCACGCTGGCGATGGGCGATGCCCTGGCAGTCGCCCTGCTCGAGGCCCGCGATTTCACAGAAGAAGATTTCGCCCGTTCACACCCGGGTGGCAGCCTGGGGCGCAGGTTGCTGATACACGTCAAAGATATTATGCATTCGGGAGATGCCATTCCGATGGTTGGCCACAACGCTTCGCTGACTGATGCGCTCATGGAGATGACCGACAAGACACTTGGAATGACAGCCGTCATCGATGATGACAAAAAGCTGCTGGGCATATTCACAGACGGCGACTTGCGCCGTACCTTTGATCAGAATATCGATATCAGAAATGCGATGGTCAAAGAGGTATTCCGCAAGGGCTGTGTCACCGTGACACCTCACATGCTGGCCGCTGAAGCACTGCAGTTAATGCAGAAAAAAATGATCAACGCTTTGTTAGTGGTTGACGAAAACGATACACTGGTCGGCGCACTGAATATGCACGACATGTTGCGAGCAGGAGTAGTATAAATGCAGGACATCCATGAAAAAGCTTTACAGATAAAAATGGTCATTTTTGATGTGGATGGGGTTTTGACTGACGGCAGCCTGTTCCTGGGCGATGACGGTCAGGAATACAAGGCATTCCATTCCAAGGACGGACACGGCATGGTGACCCTGCAAAAGCACGGGGTAACTATTGGCATCATCACCGGACGCACTTCCCAGGTCGTCAAAAAACGCATGGAGAGCCTCGGTATCCAGCACGTCTACCAGGGCCAGAAAGACAAGTTACCCGCTTACGAGCAACTTAAACAGGAACTGGAACTATCCGACGAACAAATTGCCTATGTTGGTGACGATGTTGTTGACTTACCGGTTATGACTCGAGTTGGACTGGCCATTGCTGTTCAGGATGCCCACAGCCTGACAAAAGAGCATGCCCACTGGATCACGCCTTCCAACGGCGGTCGCGGGGCAGCACGTGAGGTCTGTGAAATGCTGCTGCAGGCACAGGGAACCCTGCAGCAGGCATTCGATTACTACCTGGCCTGATTGTTCTGTCTTGATCAGCCTGTCCTCAATACCGCGCCCCTTACTCACCGCCAGCCTGGTTATCATCGGCCTCGGCAGCTGGTATCTCGCGTCGCAGGATAATGGAAAAACAATTAGCAGCGATCAGGAACTGCCGCACGTACCGCAATACTTTGTGCGCAACCTGGAAATGACAGAAATGGGCAATGACGGTTTACCCGAGCGCCATGTTGAGACCAGCAGCCTGATTCAGTACCTGGATGACGGTACTACGGAAATGGAAAGCCCCCGCTATAATTTTTATCGTCAGGATGGCGCTCCCTGGCAGGTCAAGGCTGAACAGGGATGGCTTTCCAGCGATGGCGAGCTCGCCCTTTTATCCGGTCGTGTTACTATAATCCGGGCTGCTACCAAAGAAAGCCCTTCGTTCAAAATGGTGACAAGCGATCTGCGGGTGCAACCGGGTAGCAACTACATGGAAACCGACGAACATGTCAATGCAAAAAGTGGCAAGGATGTGATCGATGCGGTTGGCATGCAGGCCTGGATGGGTGAGCCTGGCCGTATTAAATTTCTGTCAGAGGTGAGAGCAAATTATGTTCCAAGATAAACTGTTTTTTCTATTTCTGATTGCCTGTCTTGCAACAAACAGCTGGGCGCTTTCCACTGACAAGGACCAGCCGGTCTCGATTGAAGCAGACAGCGTGGATATTGATGAAACCAGGGAAACCGCGATCTATAAAGGCAATGTGATCCTGGTGCAGGGCAGTATCAATCTCAAGGCACAAAAAGTCATTGTCCATGATTTTCAGAGTGATAACGCCCATATCGTTGCTACCGGCAACCAGGTCAGTTTCAGCCAGCAGCAGGATAATTCACCCGACCTGATCAAGGGACGCGCCAACAAGGTTGAATATGGCATTAACAGCGCCAGACTGGAACTCACCGGCAAAGGCTCTCTGGTGAAGGGCAAGAACACCTTCCGCAATGACAAGATCATCTATGACCGTGAAAAAGCCATTGTTAAGGCCGGCACCTCTGCCAAAGGCAAGGAACGCGTCAAAATCACCATCGGCGGCAACAAATGATCATCTGGATGACCCTGGTATGAGCAAACTGGTTGCTCTGAACCTGAGCAAGTCCTATAAACAAAAAACCGTTGTTCATGATGTTTCACTGGAAGTTAACAGTGGTGAAGTCGTTGGACTGCTTGGGCCCAATGGAGCGGGAAAAACCACCAGCTTTTACATGATAGTGGGACTCATCCCTATTGATGAGGGCACGATATCGCTGAATGGTGAAATCATTACGCATGCCCCCATGCACAAACGCGGCCAGCTTGGGCTCGGTTACCTTGCCCAGGAGCCATCGGTTTTCAAACGCCTCAGCGTGAAGAACAACATCCTGGCCATTCTTGAGTCCTGTAGTGATCTTGAAAGTGTGCAGCGCAATAAATTTTGCGAAAAATTACTGCATGACCTCAATATCAGTCACTTGTCAGACAGTCTTGCCATGAGCCTTTCCGGTGGAGAACGACGCCGCCTGGAAATAGCCCGCGCCCTGGCAGTCAATCCGCGTTTTATACTGCTTGATGAACCCTTTGCAGGTGTTGACCCGATCTCGGTGGTTGATATCCAGAGAATAATTTCCCAACTGTCTCAACAGGGCATTGGCATCCTGATTACCGATCATAATGTCCGTGAAACATTGGGCATTTGTGACCGCGCATACATTATCAGTGAAGGTAATGTCATTGCCGAAGGTGATACACAGACTATTCTTGACAATGAAGATGTCCGTAATGTCTACCTCGGAGAACACTTCCGCCTTTAAAGCCCGCTTCCAGATTTAAGCCATGGCGGTTTTATTCCCGGGTCTCTGCTTCTGGCGGACACTGCTTACCTTAATATTTTCATCATTTTGCCGTTGGCTGTAGACCACCTGGTTGCGACCATTTTTCTTGGCTTCGTACAACCCCATATCCGCAATCGCCAACATGTTGTCAATATCTTCACCTGGAATGTCGGTAAAACCGATACTCACCGTGTAGGAAAAATTATATTTGTCAGTTTTAACAGGTGAGTCTGCAATTTTTTTACGAAACTTCTCCAGTCTTTTATGGGCCTGCTCTTTTTCAAAAGGCATCAGGATACAAAATTCCTCACCCCCAAAACGTGCCACCAGGACATCCGGGAACATACCGGAGAGAATCACAGCAATATGCCTGAGAGCTTCATCTCCACCGTCATGCCCCTGCATATCGTTAACCTTCTTGAAAAAATCAATGTCCATCATGGCAGCAGAAAGCGGCCTGGCTTTTTTTATCGCCTTTTCATATACGGGAATACCTTGTTCGAAGAAATAACGGCGGTTATACAGCCTGGTAAGATAATCACGGCTGGCTACATCCCGAATTATCTCGATCTGATCAAGAATCTCAAGATTCTGATTCACTCTGCAGAGCAGTTCTTCATAACCGAACGGCTTGGAAAGAAAGTCATTGGCACCGCTTTTCAGAAAACGGCTGGAAATGCGTTCACTTTCGGTACCGGAAATGCCGATGATAGCCATCTCATCCTTGCCACGCTGGGCACGAATCTTCTGACAGACTTCAAATCCGTCCATATCCGGCAGGTTGTAATCAAGAAAAACCAGGCGTATGTCTGACTCCTTACTGAGTATCTCAAGCCCTTCAGCAGCAGTATGAGCAATCAACACATTGAGGCGCTGGATCCCCAGTTGAAATGCCAGCAGGTTCGAAAGACTTTGGGAATCATCAATAATCAGCACCTTGGTAGAACGGTTTTTGTGGATTCTGCCGACCAGGTCAGCCACGTACTGATAGGAACTGATACCAGAAGATTTAACCACGTAATCAACAACGCCATAGTTAACCATTTGCTGGCGCATGTCTTCACCATAGGCTCCGGTCAGCACGATGGCGGGAATATTGGCAGCAATCACATCAGGCAAGGCTTCGCCGTTAGGTGCATCAGGAAGGTTGAGGTCAACAATTGCAACGGAAAAACGCCCGGGATTTTCAGAAATCAGAGCGTTAACTTCGTTGCGGCTGGAAGCAATTACTCCCTTACAAGCATTCTTTTCCTCGATCATCGTCTTGCCCATGGTTGCCAGGGCGCGATTGTCTTCAATGATCAGGAATTCAAACATAGCGTCATATTTATAGTTGTTCATTACATATAATGAACTAAAACGGCATGCGGTGAAAAAACTTTATTGATTTCAATCAAGCGAAATTTTTATATATTTGTGTCGTGAAATAGCCAATTTGCGCTAGAATACTAATACAGACATACAATTTACGTACCAAATACGGAGAACCGGTATCAATCAATGAAGCAATCGTTGCAGCTTCGACTGGGTCAACATCTGACAATGACACCCCAATTGCAGCAGGCGATCAGGCTTCTGCAATTGTCTACGCTCGATCTCAAGCAGGAAATCCAGGACGCCCTCGATTCCAACATTATGCTGGAAACCGAGGAAGACAGCCGTCAGAAAGAAGATCCTGCTGAAACAACGGCTGATGCCGCCGGTAACGAAGCAAATTCAACTTCCAGCGCTGAAACAAGCAACGACAAGAACAACGAATCAGAAATCAATGCTGAAGCTGACAGCATGCCTGAAGACCTCCCCACCGATAGTTCCTGGGAAGATGTCTACGATGAACCGCCCCTCAGCCATACCAGTTCCAGCAGCAACGATCACGAAAACATCGATTTTCTCGCCCAGCAATCCAGCAGTCAGACACTACAGGACTACCTCATCTGGCAAATGAATATGTCAATTTTCAGTGATACTGACCTGTTAATTGCCAACAGCATCATTGATGGCATCAATGAGGATGGCTACCTGACCACTGAAATCGAAGACATCGTCAATATCATTGACGATGAGAATGTCGAAACAGAAGAAGTTGAAGCAGTACTGCACCGCATCCAGAATTTCGATCCCCCGGGTGTTGGAGCACGCGACACGCGCGAATGCCTGCTGGTGCAGCTCAAGCAGCTGCCTGAAGACACCCAGCATCGTGACAGAGCCATTAAACTGGTCGGCGACCTGTTCAAGTATCTGGCCGATCAGGATCTGAAAAGCATTAAGCGCAGGCTGGGTATCAAAGATGATGAACTTCAACAGATCATGGCGCTGATTCGTTCCCTTAACCCACGCCCCGGCACCAGCGTTGTCGAATCAAAAACCGATTATGTCGAACCAGATGTGTTCGTTAAAAAGCTCAATGGCAACTGGCATGTCACCCTAAATGGCCACGCCACGCCACAGCTCAAGGTGAATGCCGAATACGCTTCCTTTATCCGTCGTGCCGATGACAGTGCCGATAATGTTTCACTGAAAAATCATCTACAGGAAGCTCGCTGGTTTATCAAAAGCCTGCAGAGCCGCAACGACACACTGATGAAAGTCGCAACCAAAATTGTCGAGTTCCAGCAGGGCTTTTTCGAGCATGGCGATGAAGCCATGAGGCCCCTGGTGTTGCGCGATATCGCCGATGAACTGGAGATGCATGAATCCACCATCTCACGCGTTACCACTCAGAAATACATGCATACCCCCAGAGGCACATACGAATTCAAGTATTTTTTCTCCAGCCATGTCAGTACAAGCGCCGGAGGAGAATGTTCGGCTACCGCTATCAGGGCATTAATCAAGAAACTGATTTCTGCGGAAAAACCCAGCAAACCCCTGAGCGACAACAAAATATCTCAGATCCTTGTCGACCAGGGCATCGAGGTTGCCCGGCGAACCGTAGCCAAATACCGTGAATCGATGGGCATACCGCCATCGAATGAACGCAAGCGCCTGTTATAGGCATACAAAAACAATAGGAGCAAAGCTATGCAAATTAGCCTCACCGGACATCATGTAGACCTGACTGACTCATTAAGAGCCTACGTAGACACCAAGTTTGAACGTCTTGAAAGACACTTCGATCACGTCACCAATGTCCATGTCATTCTGAGTGTGGAGAAACTCGCGCAAAAAGCTGAAGCGAACATGCACGTAAGCGGCGCAGAAATCTACGCTGACTCTACCCACGAAGATATGTATGCAGCGCTGGATTCACTCGTTGACAAGCTTGATCGCCAACTCATCAAGCACAAGGAAAAAATGAAAAACCACCGTGGTGGCAAACCCGTACCTGCGATGGAAGACTGAACCGACAAATGCTGCCCAAGAACTTTCTCACTGAAGAAACAGTAGCCACTTCAGTCGCTATCAACAGCAAGAAACGGCTGCTTGAATACGTGGCTGAACTGTTTTCTGTCCAGAATCCACAACTGGAAGTCACGGCTATTTTCGAAAAACTGATCGAAAGAGAGAGACTGGGGAGCACAGGCCTGGGGAAAGGTATCGCCCTTCCCCATGCCAGGATAGACGGGCTTGAGAATGCCCAGGCCGTTTTTCTCAAGCTACAGGATGCCATCGACTTTGATGCAATGGACAACAAGCCTATCGACCTTGTCGTAGCCTTGCTGGTTCCGACTGAAGCGACCGAAGCACATTTACAGATCCTTGCTGGCCTGGCTGGTTTCTTCAATGAGGACGAAAACTGCAAGCTGATGAGGAACACAGATGATCATCAGAAACTCATTGACCTGTTAACCAATGCTATAGAGAATACCGCTAACGCCTGATAAATATACAGGAAGCAGTCTATGGCATCTGAAAAAAACACCACGATTCTGGATGTCTATGAAGCCCTCGAGCAACGCCTGTCCCTGAACTGGGTCGCTGCACTTAATTCCACCAACCGGATTATTGAGCTGTCATCCGACAGCAGCCGTACCGAGACCCTCGCAGGCCCCTTGAACTATATCCATCCAAACCGTATACAGATCATCGGCCAGACTGAGATGGACTATCTCAACGATATGTCATCCGGTGCACGCAAAGATGCGCTACGCAGACTGTTCAATGCCAAACCCGCCGCGGTGTTTCTGTCGGACGACCAGGAAGCAGATATTGAAATTCTCGAAGCCGCCACCAAAAGCAAAACCCCTCTGATTGTCACACCGGTTTCAGATATCCAGTTACTGGCACACCTGAATTACCATCTTTCCATCGCGCTGGCTGAACATACTTCGGTACATGGCGTCTTTCTTGAAGTACTGGGCATGGGAGTACTGGTAACCGGGAGTGCTTCGGTTGGTAAAAGCGAGCTGGCACTGGAACTGGTTAACCGCGGCAGTCGCCTGGTGGCTGATGACGCACCTGAATTTTCACGCATTGCCCCTGACATCATAGAAGGTCGCTGCCCTCCCCTGCTTCAGGATTTTCTGGAGGTACGCGGACTGGGCATCATCAACATCCGTGCCATGTATGGTGACAGCGCAATCAAGCATAATAAGTATCTGCGCCTGGTGATCAAACTGGTAAAAATGAATGATAGCGAATTGTCCGAACTCGATAGACTGGCCGGCACTTATGCAACCACCCACCTGCTGGGACTGGATATACCTGAAGTCACGGTGCCGGTTGCACCAGGGCGCAACCTTGCCATACTGGTAGAGACCGCCGTGCGCAATCACATCATGCGTCTTAAGGGTTATGATGCGGCTGCCAATTTTATTGAAAGACAACAACAGGCTATAGAACAAGGCAGTAAAAGCAAATGAGACTCGTGATTGTCACCGGCCTGTCGGGCTCGGGTAAAAGTATTGCTCTAAATGCACTGGAAGACGAAGGCTACTACTGCATAGATAACATGCCGGTTTTCCTTCTGGTCGCGTTTGCGGTCAACCTCATCGATAATCCAGATGAACGCTTTAAACTGACAGCTATCGGTATCGACGCACGTTCGGATCATTCCGGTTTCCAGGAAATCCCCGCTCTGGTGCAACGCCTGCGAAAATCTGATATCGAATGTGAAATCATCTCACTCGATGCCCAGGATGACATTTTAATCAAACGTTTCAGTGAGACCCGACGCAAACACCCACTGACTGATGACAACACTTCACTGGCAGAAGCGATCATACAGGAAAGGGAAATTCTCAAGCCGCTGATACTTTCCAGCGATCTTGCCATCGATACCAGTAACAGCAATGTACACCAGTTAAGAAAAACCATACGTTCACGCGTTGCTGGTACCAAGGAAAAGCATCTTTCCCTGCAGATTGAATCTTTCGGTTTCAAACACGGGGTCCCAAGAGATGCGGACTTTGTGTTTGATGTACGCTGTCTCCCCAATCCACACTGGCAAGCAGATCTGCGCCCTCTGACGGGTAAGGATCAGCCTGTTGCTGAATTCCTTGCCTCACAGCAGGACACTAAGCGCATGTTCGATGACGTATCAACATTTATTGACAACTGGATACCCTGTTTTCAGGCCGATGGCCGATCCTACCTGACAGTAGCTGTCGGCTGCACTGGCGGACAACACCGCTCGGTCTATCTTACTGAGCGACTTTGTGATTACTTCGAAAGCAAAGGCATCACCACGATCCGCAGTCACCGGGAACTGGGTGGCCACTAATGACTACCGGGGTGTTACTGGTTACTCATGAGGGTATTGGTTCGACCATGCTGCAAATCGCGCGGCAGATATTGAATACAACTTTTGAGCATATTGACTTTCTCGAAGTCGGCTTTGATGCCAATACCCTGGAACTTACCAAGGCACTGGAAAACAAGCTTTCTCAATTGGAGCAGGGAAGCGGGGTATTGATTCTAAGCGACCTCATTGGCGCAACTCCCTGTAACCTTGCATCGAGCATCACTCACCACAACACCGCTGTCATTACCGGACTGAATATGCCAATGCTTATCAGGGCATACAATTATCATGAAAGACCATTACACGAATTGGCCAGAATAGCCCGGGAAGGCGCTCAAAACGGCATTTTTCAACTGTCTCAGGACAACTGTATCAATATAAAGGAACGCTAAGTGCTGGAACAGGAAATTGAAATTGTAAACAAACTTGGCCTGCATGCGCGAGCTGCAGCCAAACTGGTTTCTACTGCAGGACAGTTCACTTGCGAGGTTCTGTTAAGCAAGGGCAACCAGGAAATCAATGCCAAAAGCATCATGGGCGTTATGATGCTTGCAGCCAGCATTGGGACTGTTCTGACCCTGAAGACCAGCGGCGCAGATGAACAACAGGCAATGGATGCCCTGGTTGAACTGATCAACGACAAGTTCGGTGAAGGCGAATGACCTTCTGCTGTCACGGTATTGGGATTAGCGCTTCGCATTCCATCGCTATTGGCAAGGTACACCGGCTTGAAAACAACCAGCCGACGATTCGCCCACGGCAAATACGCCCGGACCAAACCGAAGATGAAATCAATCGCTTCTGCGAAGCCATCATTGAGTCCCGCTCTGACCTGTTGTCTATGCGGGAACAATTGCTCGCTTCAACCGCCTCGGACATCGTCGACTTCATCAATACCCATCTGTTGATGATGGAAGACCAGGCTTTGACCGATGCTGTCGAGGCTATCATCAAGCGCGACCTTTTTTGTGCCGAGTGGGCTTTGCAACTGCGCCACAATGAACTGGTCAGGGTGTTCGATGAAATGGAAGACCCTTACCTGAGAACGCGCAAGGATGACCTTGTTCATGTGGTTACCCGTATTCAGAAGCATTTGCTTGAGGTCAAAGATACATCCACCGATGACAACCTGGAAGGCAAGGTCATTGTCGCACGTGACCTTTCCCCCTCCGATACCCTGCTGATGCGCCAGCAGGGTATTGCCGCTTTCATCACTGAATTCGGCAGCCCGATGTCACATACGGCGATCCTTGCACGTAGCCTCAACATTCCTGCGATCATCGGCATAAAGGCTTCCACTGAGCTGTTACAACAGGGTGAAACCATAGTGGTAGACGGACTCTATGGCATTGCCACCGCATCACCGGAACAACGACAGCTCGACCAGTTCAAGCAAAGACTTCAGAAAGAGCGTGGCATAGAACAAAGCCTCAATGAGTTAAGCAAGATCCCTGCAGTCAGCACCGATGGACAGCTTTTTACATTGATGGCGAATATTGAATTACCTGAAGACATCAAAACCGCGATAAAAAACAACGCTTCAGCCATAGGACTCTATCGCACCGAGTTCCTCTACATGAACAGACCGTCACCCCCTACAGAGGAAGAACACTTCGCAGCTTATGCAGATATTATTAAGCGCCTGCATGGCTTGCCACTGACCATTCGTACACTCGATCTTGGAGCAGACAAGTCTACTGGCTATGAAAAACAGAACAGCTGTAATCCGGCCCTGGGGATGCGTGCCATCCGTCTCTGCCTGAAAGACACAGAACTTTTTAAAACCCAGTTACGCGCCATTATTAGAGCCTCGGCACTGGGTCCCGTACGCCTGATGCTGCCCATGCTGACCACGGTTCACGAAATTGAGCAGGCACGAAAAATTATCTCTGACATACAGCAGGAACTGGAAGTTGCAGGCATAGCATTTGATGCTGCCATGCCCATCGGGGGTATGATCGAAGTACCATCAGCCGCACTGGATGCACATAATTTCGCCAGCAAACTGGATTTTCTTTCCATTGGCACCAATGATTTAATTCAATATACGCTGGCGATTGACCGTGTCGATGAAGAGCTCAATTATCTTTACGATCCACTTCATCCTGCTGTCCTGCGTCTTATCAAGTTCAGCATAGACGCGGCACTTGCTCACAACATACCCATCAGCATGTGCGGAGAAATGGCCGGTGATCCGCAAATGGCGAGGCTGCTTGCAGGTCTGGGGCTGCGTGAATTCAGCATGCAACCCAATTCACTACTTAAAACCAAGCAGGTATTATTAACTGCGGACTTTAGCCAACTGGCGGAACAGGCTGATAAGCTTTTTCAGGCGCTGGAACATGGTCATCATGACTCTTTAAACGATGGCATTCAGAAAATGCTCCACTAGTTTAATCAAGACAAAATGTTCAATATCCAACGCTATTGATCACGTTGATACATCCTGGTGTCAACAACTTTTCATCCGGGCATGCTATGCTCTGCACCATGCCAGAACAAAGCTTCACCGATAACAAGTTCGAGCGTCTGCAGGCCATAATTGATGATGGCGCGATGCAGAAAGCGCGTCGCATGCTCAATGGCCTTTCTCCCGGTGAAATTGCCCATATTCTGGAATCACTTCCTCCGACCGAACGCGCCCTGCTGTGGGAACTGGTCGATCATGAGTCCGACGGTGAAATCCTGGTCCAGGTAACTGAGGAAGTCAGGGATGACCTGCTCAGCCAGATGGATCACTCTGAACTGCTTTCAGCCACCGAAGGCATGGAAATCGATGACCTCGCTGACCTGTTTCATGAATTACCGTACGCCATAACCCGTGAAATTCTGTCTTCACTCGACAACCAGTACCGCCAGCGCCTTGAAGCGGTCCTTTCCTATCCGGAAAATACTGCCGGTCACCTCATGGATACGGATACGGTAACCGTCAGGGCAGAGGTCACACTGGATGTGGTTTTACGCTATCTTCGCCAGCTTGGCGACAAGGTTCCGGCGGACACCGATACGCTTTTCGTAGTAAATCGCCAGGATCGCTATCTGGGTACACTCAGTCTGGCAGCCCTCGTCAGTAATGATACTTCAGAGATTGTCGCTGAAGTGATGTCACTGACGGTACAGCCTATTGCGGCAAAAACCGATAGTAAAGAAGTGGCGCGCAAGTTCGAACACAACGACCTTATCTCAGCACCGGTAGTCGATGATGAAGGTCATTTACTCGGCCGCATCACCGTTGACGATATCGTAGACGTTATCCGTGAAGAAGGTGAACACCAGTTCATGGGTCAGGCCGGTCTGTCAGAAGATGAAGACATGTTTGCCCCTGTATTGCCAAGCTCACGGCGCCGTGCTGTCTGGTTGGGTATTAACCTGTTTACTGCATTGCTGGCATCCTGGGTAATTGGCCTGTTTGAAGCCACCATTGATAAGGTAGTGGCACTTGCCGTGCTGATGCCAATCGTTGCCAGCATGGGCGGCATTGCCGGCAGCCAGACACTGGCCCTGACGATACGTGGCCTGGCACTCAATCAGCTAACCAGCGGCAACACCCGCTGGTTGATCATCAAGGAGCTTGCCGTTGGCTCCATCAATGGCCTGGTTTGGGCGTTTGTGGTTGCCCTGATCGCGGGTTTCTGGTTTAACGACCCACAACTGGCCATGCTTATTGCCGTTGCCATGGTCATTAACCTTGTCATAGCCGCAGTGATGGGAACCATGCTGCCAATAACCCTAAATCGCATGGGCATAGATCCGGCGCTGGCCGGCTCTGTACTTCTTACAACCGTTACCGATATTGTGGGCTTTTTCGCCTTCCTTGGGCTGGCAACCATCTTTCTTTTATGACACCAGAGCAGCCGATCAGTGTTGAACAGCAGGATGGACTGGTCACTCTGCATTTTAACAATGGCCTGATTCAGTCACAGATCAACAGGCTACACCCTGAAAAACTACCGCTCATCGCCAACCGTATGATGCTGGTGCATCTGCTGTTTGGGCTTGAACCTCAAAGCGTATTACTTGCCGGCAGCGGCGGTGGAAGCATCGGCCTATGGTTTAATCACCACCTGCCTGCGACACAGGGACTGGCTGTTGAAAAATCCGCTGAAGTTATATCGCTGGCGCAGCAACACTTTGGCTTTCCACCTGCCAACTCCCACTGGCGTATCCAACAGGCGGACATACGTGACTTTCTTGCATCAGCTCCACAGCGTTTTGACTTTATACTTTTTGACCTGGAAGAAAGGGGAGATACACCTCGATGGCTGACCAATAGCGCATTCCTTGATGATTGCCAGAATGCCCTGACTGAGCAGGGAGTAGCCAGTTTTAATATAGTCGCCAATTCGTCTGAGCAATTCGTAAGAGATTTATGGGCTTTTCGACAGGCGTTTCCCAACAAGACCTGTTGCCTGGGAAACCCGGAGTCTGCAAACATCATCATAAGCGCTTTCAAACAATCTCCTTCCATCGAAAACCTTTCAGAAAAGGCACAAGCTGCAAAAAAGCGCTACAACATCGAATTTGATCTTTTCTATGAGCAACTAATGAAGGACAATCCCCCACAAAGCGGTATTTTTTAAATATTCAGGATCCTTCGCATGAAAAAACCAATCACCCTAGCCATCATCACCAGTCTTTTTTTCAGCGCTTCGGCCCATACTCAACAGCACAACTCCGCTGAAATGATGAAGATGATGGCTGATGCCCAGAATTGTATGATGCAACTCGACTATGCGGAACTGGCTGCCATGGAAGCAAAATCAAAGGCACTTGAGAGCGAAATACTTGGCCTTTGTGCATCAGGCAACGAGGCCGAAGCAAAAGCCGTCGCTCTGAAATTTTCAGATGAAGTGATGAACAGCAAAACCATGCTGGGCATGAAAAAATGTTTTGCCGCTATTCCAGGCATGCAGGAACAGCTGCAGATACCCGACTTCCGTGAAGAACTGGAACAACGCAGCATCTGTGACATTGTCAAAAATCAGCAGCAGTAACAGGAAGATCAGTCAACCCGCTTGAATTCCGACGCCCGGCACTTTGGACAGGGAGGAATATGACCGGCTTTCTTGAAATGAAGCTGCTCACCACAACGGGTACATTCCAGTGTTCCAGGGCCGGTAATTTCGCCGGTACGTGAAGGTGCTCTGCGGGCCATTTCGGCGAGCTTCTTTAGTTCAACGCTGGTTTGATCCGCGACTGAGGCAAACATATCGAAAAGCTTGGTTTCCACCAGCTGCACATCAAAACGGAACCACTCTTTAAAGTCCTGACCGGTTTCAACAATAAATGAGGCGGCATCCTTGATATCTCTTTCAATATAGGACGCTATCTTGTCGGCCTCTTCACGAGTCAGTTCACCCAGTTCAACAGCGGTTTCGCGGGCATGATCAATGGCATTACCCAGTGCCGGGGCAGCCCGGTCACTGACCTTGTTTACCCGCCCCAGCATGGTTTCGTAGGCGTGCACCATTTTTTCTACGGCATCGTTATTCTTTTCATTCATATCAATTCCTCGTTGTCTCTCTATTTTAATTTTAGTCAAAATGGAGAGAAGCAACTCCACAAAATGAGGTGGAATCTGCCTACCTCGCTCCATAATAATAAGTTAAGATAGCATTTAAACTTTGAATGAACATTTTTCCGCACAGGTATGACTGACCGTATCCGCGAAATTCCGTACAACTACACCTCGTTTTCCGACCGCGAAATCGTCATCCGCTATCTGGGTGAAGACAACTGGAACCTGATCGAGGAATTACGCGGTTCACGCCGTACCGGCCGCTCTGCCCGCATGCTGTTCGAAGTGCTGGGAGACATGTGGGTCGTACAGCGCAATCCCTATTTACAGGACGATTTACAGCAGAATCCCTCCCGCCATCGCCAATTGGTTGAAGCCCTGCACCATCGCCTCGATCAGTTTCAGGAACGACTCAACAACAACAGCGATGCTGAAAAGCTGCTCAATGCCGCCCGCAGGGCAGTACAGGAATTTTCCGACTGTTTTGAAAATAACCGCAAATTGCAGCACCGCATTCGCAGGGCACTGACAGGCATTACGCGCAAAGATAATGTCGACTTCGGTGGACTGGCCCGCGTTTCACACTCCACCGATGCCACTGACTGGCGTGTTGAAATGCCGTTTGTGGTAATTTCGCCCGATGAAGAAGCCGAGGTGGCTGCTGTCGTCAAGGCCTGCCTGGATTGCGGACTGACCATCATTCCTCGCGGCGGCGGCACAGGCTATACGGGATCCGCCGTACCACTGCATGCCCACACAGCCATTATCAACACTGAAAAGCTCGAGCAACTATCCGATATCGTGCAGTACAAGCTGCCAGAACTGGATGGCAGTTATCCTACTGTGACGACAGGAGCTGGGGTTGTGACACGTCGTGTATCTGATCTGGCTGCCACGCAGGGACTGGCTTTTGCCGTTGATCCCACCTCTCAGGACGCTTCTACCATTGGTGGCAACATCGCCATGAATGCCGGCGGCAAGAAGGCCGTACTCTGGGGCACGACACTCGATAACCTGGTGTCATGGCGTATGGTGACGCCCGATGCGCAATGGCTGGAAGTGGAACGTCTGCAACATAACCTGGGCAAAATCCATGACCAGGAAGTCGTGCGTTTCCGCATTACACGATATGCGCCGGACGGCACCACCCGGCTTGAGCTTCCCGAAATTATTGAAATCCCCGGAAAAGCCTTCAGGCGATTTGGGCTGGGCAAGGATGTTACCGATAAATTCCTGTCGGGCCTTCCCGGCGTACAGAAAGAAGGTTGTGACGGGCTGATCACCTCGGCCCGCTTCCTGTTACATCGCATGCCCGCACATGGCAGAACCGTTTGCCTTGAATTTTATGGTACCGATATCTCCAAAGCCGTGCCCGCCATCGTAGAAATCAAGGACTTTGTCGAACAGCAGGACGATGTGCTGCTACCAGGACTGGAACATCTTGATGAGCGCTATATCAAGGCAGTCAACTACTCTGCCAAATCCTCATCCGCTGAACACTCCGGGCAACTACCGAAAATGGTGCTGCTGGCCGACATTGTTTCTGATGATGAAACCCTGCTGGAGAAGATCACCGCTGAGGTCGTTGCACTTGCCAACAAGCGTGAGGCGGAAGGCTTTATTGCCAGCAGCCCCGAGGCACGCCACCGCTTCTGGCTTGACCGCGCACGTACGGCAGCCATCTCCGCCCACACCAATGCCTTTAAGATTAACGAAGATGTGGTCATCCCTCTGGACAGGCTAAATGACTATAACCGCGGCATTGAAAAGCTCAATATCATCCAGTCCATCAAAAACAAGCTGGCTATCAAGCAGGACGTTCTGGCATTCCTTGATACTGATCTCAACGAACTTTGCGATTGTGAAGCGGATTCCGAGGAAAACCGTACCATCCTGACGGATAAGCAGGCTGCGGCCAGGGAACTGGTTACTCGCTCACATGAAAAATGGCGGTTCATTCTTGATAACCTTGATGAAAAACCCGAGGTTGCAAATCATCATCTTAACGACGCTCAGGCTGGCGCCACCCTCGACAACGACCTGCTGCTGGATCTGATGCTGCGACGTGATCTGAGACACTCCTATCACAAGGAAATCGCCGCGCCGCTAAAGGATATTTTCAGCGGCCAGGAACTTGCTGCGGTACGTGGCAAGCTCGATGACATTCATAAAAACCGGCGTAACTCCCGGCTTTTTATAGCACTGCATATGCATGCCGGAGACGGAAACGTACATACCAACATCCCGGTACATTCCCATGATTATGCGATGCTGCATGAGGCAGATCACCTGGTAGACCAGATCATGGAACTGGCCCTTTCACTGGGCGGCTCTATCTCCGGTGAGCATGGCATCGGTCTGACCAAGTTTCAGTACCTTGATGATGACAAAATCAGGGACTTTGTTGCCTACAAACAAAAAATCGATCCCAACGGACATTTCAATCGTGGCAAGCTTATGCCCGGATCCAGCCTTGATAATGCCTATACCCCCTCCCTGCAACTGGTTCAACAGGAAGCGCTGATCCTGGAAGAGAGCGAACTGGGCGAATTGAACAATGACGTCAAACACTGCCTGCGTTGCGGCAAGTGCAAACCGGTGTGCATGACGCATATTCCCCGAGCGAATCTATTATATTCACCACGAAACAAGATCCTTGGTACGGGACTCATTATTGAAGCTTTTCTCTACGAAGAACAAACGCGCAGAGGCCTGGCTGTACAGCATTTCGATGAAATGAATGATGTCGCAGATCATTGCACCGTATGCCACAAATGCCTTAATCCCTGTCCGGTGAATATCGATTTTGGTGATGTCACTGTGCGTATGCGCAAAATTCTCTCCGAGCGCGGCCAGAAGCGCTTTAACCCCGGCACCTGGGCTGCCATGCAATTACTCAATGCCACTGACCCATTGATGGTCAAGGCATTGCGTCAGCTGATGCTGAAATGGGGCTTTAAAGCAGTCAACTTCGCCCATGACCTGGTACGTAAAACCACCCTGGTTAAAAAACAGGATAAACTGCCGGCGGCAACCACTGGCAGCATGAAAACCTCAGAACAGTTAACATCACTGATAAGCAGGCCGATCAGGGTCGAACTTCCAAAACGCTCCTACCGGACCGAACTGGAACTTGAAGACAAAACCCATATTCCGCTGATACGAAACCCTGCCATCGCTGCCGAAGACTCAGAAGCAGTATTTTATTTTCCGGGCTGCGGTTCAGAAAGACTGTTTTCCGATATCGGCCTGGCCACGATTGCCATGCTTTATGAAGCAGGCAGCACTACCGTGTTGCCCCCCGGGTACCTGTGTTGTGGCTATCCACAGTCCGCCGCAGGGCAGGCAGAAAAAGGCCGCCGCATTACCATGGAAAATCGTGTGCTGTTTCATCGCATGGCTAACACGCTCAACTTCATGGATATCAAAACGGTACTGGTATCCTGCGGCACCTGTATCGATCAGTTATTCAAATATGAATTTGAGAAAATCTTTCCGGGTGCACGACTGATGGATATTCATGAATACCTGCTTGAGAAAGGTTTTAAGATGACTGGCTCGGGTAACAGCGAGTACCTTTATCACGATCCCTGCCACAGCCCGATAAAGCGCCATAACCCGATTAAACTGGCACGCCAACTCACAGGAAAAGAAGTGTTACTCTCTGACCGCTGCTGTGGAGAGGCGGGCACGCTGGGAACCGCACGCCCGGATATCGCCAACCAGCTGCGCTTCAGAAAATCTGCCGAGCTTGGCAAGGGGATTCAGCTGCTAACCGGACAACCAGTCGCCAATAATGACAATGTCAAACTGTTAACCAGCTGTCCCGCCTGTAAGCAGGGACTGTCTCGCTACACTGATGAGACTGGCCTGAAAACCGATTACATCCTTACAGAACTGGCCGAAGAACATCTCGGAAAAAACTGGCAAAAAGGCTTTATTGAAACACTGAAAGCCGGGGGCATTGAGCAAATCCTCCTCTAAAGAAACCTGGAATCCAGCCGAAATTATTATAACGAGATACTTTCAGCTGACCTTGAGCCGACTGCACAACGATGCTTCCTTGTTTCAAATATCTGTCATGCTTGTTATCTGCTATTTTCATGGCAGGTCCGCTATTTGCCGAACAGCATATACAGGTTCTGGCTATTCATTCCTACAGCCAGGAGTATCCCTGGACAAAATCCCAGTACCAGGGATTTATCAGGCACCTGGCTACTCATGCACAGTCCCCTGTAACCGTCAGTACCGAATACCTTGACACCAAGCGTCGCCCATATACTGCGGATTATGGACAGTTCTTTGCAGATTACCTGAAACATAAATACCGCGACTATAGTCCTGATGTCATTTATGTCACTGATGATAATGGCTACCTGTTTGCACGGGATCACCTGTTTTCCCTGTTCCCGTCAACAACGGTGTTCTTTTCCGGAGTAAATAACCTGGAGATAGCCGACGAGATCGCCGCTCTTCCTGTAAAAGGAGTTTTTGAAAAGAAAGACATTACCGGAAATATTGCACTGATCGAAGAACTTTCCACTGATAAACACCGTATCCTGGTTGTCGGTGACGGCTCAAATACCTACCAGGCAATCGAAAAGGAAATACGCCAGCAACTTCAGGCTATCGATTCCATCGAGGCTTCTTTTCTGGTCAGTAACAACCTTGAAGAAATTACCCGCATGCTGAAAGAAAGAGATGAAAAGTATCTCTTTTTAACCACCATCGGCGGCATCCACAGCGAAAACGGAGAGCTGTTAAGCCTGCAGTCCATCATCTCGCGCATTCTTCAGGTGACCGACATGTCCATTATCAGCATGGAGGATGCCTACCTGTTTGATGGTGTACTCGGCGGACTGGTGACCAGTGGTAAAGAACAGGGAAAGAGTGCCGCCAATCTTGTTCTGCAATACCTGCAACATCGCAACCTTGACGACATAGAGAATATTTTCCACAGCCCGAACATCTACCAATTCAACCAGGCGGTACTTCAGCAAAAGAATATTCAATTACCAGCCGAAATTTATGAACAGGCTTCATTCTACAATATTCCACCCACTTTTTATGAACAAAACCGTTCTTTCCTCCTTGTCCTGGTCGTGCTGTTATGCTTCATTCTGTTACTGATGGTCCTCTATGAGGTTCGTGCCAAGCGTAACTCAAAGCTACAGAAACGCCAGAAAGAACTTATTCAAATGGAACGCAATGAACGTTACCAGAACGCCATTCTTCAATGGTCTGGTATCAGCTACACAACCATTGAAGCGGCCTTCCAGAATGCCACGCGGATCTCATCCGATACCCTGCTAATCGAGCGCGTCAGCATCTGGTTATTCAACGACTCAAAAGATCAGATCGATTGTCATGATCTGTACTCCCGGTCTGAAGGCCATCTCTCTGGCCTGACACTGACACGCAACGATTTTCCTGATTACTTTGAAGCGCTGGACAGCGCAAGACCGCTGGTAATTGACGATGCCATAAACCACCCAGCCACCTCTTGCTTTACTGAAATCTACCTCAAGCCCAGCCAGATTCGCGCGATGCTGGACATTCCGCTTTATTACAACGGAAAGGTTGCCGGTGTATTGTGTCATGAACATACCGGCTCAGTGCGCCACTGGCAAGATTTTGAAATAGACTTTGCTGCTACCATGGCCAGCATGGTGTCTTTATCGCTAGAAGTCTCCAAGCGTAAAACCATTGAACAGGGCCTCGAAGAAGAGGTTGAAAAAAGAACCCGTGAAGCCGTCGAGGCCAATGCCGCCAAGTCCACATTCCTCGCCAACATGTCGCATGAATTGCGTACCCCGATGCACGCTATATTGAGTTACGCCAACCTGGTGATGAAATCAGAACTGGATGAAAAAGCGGTGCGTTTTATCCAGAATATCCAAACCAGCGCCAATCGCCTGACCTCCCTGCTGGATGATCTACTTGATCTGTCTAAACTGGAAGCGGGGAAAATGGAAGTTAATCCAGCTGAAAATGACCTGCTTGAACTCATCAGACAGCATGTTGGCGAAGTCAACAGCCTGCTTGAAACCAAACAACTGACGGTAAAAATGGAGCTGGCAGAAAAACTGGCGGGCTGTTTCGACGCCAAGCTCATCGGCCAGGTGATAACCAACCTGCTTTCCAATGCCATCAAGTTCAGCCCTGAAGGCAGTGCAATTATTGTTCGTGCCTACCGTGAATCGCTGGATCCGGCGAATGGTCCAGATGAGCAATTACACATTGAGGTCATTGATGAGGGCATCGGTATTCCTGTTACCGAACTGGAAAGTATCTTTGACAAATTTAGCCAAAGCAGCAGCACCAAAAGCCAATCCGGTGGTACTGGCCTGGGACTGCCTATCTGCAGGGAGATCATGCATCTTCACAAAGGTATAATCTGGGCTGAAAGTCCCCGCATGAAAAATGGTGGATCGACTTTTCATGTCATCATCCCCAGCGACTGTAATGCAGCTAATTGTCACCCCGAATAAGAGCAATACGCCTCTTTAATTTTTCATCATCAACCAGGTTATTTTTTTCGATTAGCCTGACAGCATCAGCAGCCAGCAGCAACCGCTGCTCGGCGTCCAGCATGGTCAGTGCTACGCTGACCTGCTGCTCGTCTTCAGACAACATCACTGCAGCCAGTTCGTCTTCGAGAATCAAACCTTCAGTGTCAAGCAGATCAACCACCAGATCATGCTCAAGCATTGAAAAGTGTTGCTGACGAGCCAGATCTTCCTGTTGCAATTCCATCTCGGCCTTTGCATCTCCGCCGGCGTGGGAGCGAACCGTGGCCATAATCACTTTCAGTAAATCCCTTAATGCTGCCTTATTGTTTTCCTGCTGGTCTCCCAGGCGGCAGGCGGTTTCATAGAGCTTTTCGAGTTCAGCTTTCAAATCCAGCACCACCTGGCTTTCCTCATTGGCCTGCAGATTGATAGCCTGCTGTACCAGCTTTTTGAGAACATCAAGAAATGACACTATTTCTTCATGGTCTAATCTCTGCACTTCCAGCAAGTCATCATCGGAGTAATGAGTAAGCGGACGCGGAAACAGCGGATTGTCTATCTTGCGTTTGAAATGGCGCTCATGTCGCCCTGGTCTTTCGCTGAAAGGAATTTCCATAAATCTTTTTGTAACAGTAAAAAATCTCGATATCGCTCTATATTACATCAACATATTAAGCCTTGATGAGCCTTTTGCGTTAAAATTGCGGCATGAATTCCAGCGAACCTATAGAAAAAGTTACCATCGGCGATAGCGAAGTCACGCTTTTGGGTACTGCACATGTTTCAAAGGCCAGCGCCGATGCCGTAAAAAACCTGCTTGAAAGCGGTGACTACGATGCCGTCGCGGTAGAGCTTTGCCCTGCCCGTCATAATGCCATTGTAAACCCCGATGCCCTGGCACAAATGGATCTTTTCAAGGTCATCAAACAGGGTAAGGCCGCTATGGTAGCTGCTAACCTCGCCCTTGGCGCCTATCAGCAACGCCTTGCCGAGCAGTTTGGCATTGAACCGGGCGCCGAACAACGTGCGGCCATTGATACTGCCCGTGAACACGGCTTTCCCGTTTTACTGATTGATCGTGACATTGGCATCACTTTAAGGCGTGTCGCTCATAATGTCCCCTGGTGGCAGCGCATGGGGATTGTGGCCGGCCTGCTATCCAGCATTATTTCACGCGAAGAAGTCAGTGAAGACGAAATCGAACAACTCAAGCAAGGTGATATGCTGGAAACCACATTCGCTGAATTTGCTGAAGAACGTGAAGATCTCTACAACCCCCTGATCGACGAGCGAGATCAATACATGACAGCCCGCCTGATCCAGGAAATCCAGTCACAGGGCCATGAAAATATTCTTGCCGTGCTTGGCGCCGGCCATGTAGCCGGTATTAAAAACTACCTGCAACAGGGCATGGATCAACCTGACAAACTGATAGCTGAACTCGACCAGCAACCAGCAAAATCCAGGGTGTTGAAATTCATACCCTGGGTTATCGTGGCACTGGTGCTGACAGGTTTCGCCATAGGCTTCCAGCGCAGTCCGGAACTCGGTATGCAGCTGGTACTTGAATGGGTCATTATCAATGGCGGTTTATCTGCACTTGGTACCCTGATTGCCACCGGCCATCCCATGACGATATTAACAGCTTTTGTTGCAGCGCCACTGACCTCGCTTAACCCGGCCGTAGGCGCAGGCATGGTTACCACCGCAGCTGAACTTTATTTTCGCAAACCCCAGGTGAAGGACTTCAGTTCTTTACGACACGATACTACTCACTGGAAAGGCTGGTGGAAAAACCGTGTATCGCGTACCTTGCTGGTTTTCATTTTCAGCACACTGGGATCAGCCATCGGTACCTATCTGGCAGGTTTCAGAATATTTGAAAAACTGGCCAGCTGACTTTCATGCAGCAGCACCCTGAAAATTAAAATGCCCCACCAGAAACTGGTGAGGCAAGGGAGGTATCATGAAGAAAATAATACCAATGTGTGGAACTGATCAGGTTAACCACACATGATTAAGCATATCACCAGCTTCTTATGTCATATATTATGGTTTTCCTGAAAATAACCTTATATTCTGTGGTAAATAGTCACACCTGTCCCCAGGCTGTTTCAGCCATGCATAACCAGCTCCTGGTAAAAATAATAGGTTGTTATCAGAAGGCTTATAATAATGACGGTTAAGCGCACATGAGCCTGCTGCAACTTGCGCGAGTAATGCGCCGCAAGGTAACCGCCTGACAGAGAGCCCAGCAATACAATACTGCCTTCATACCAGGCAATTGCGCCATCAAGTATAAAAATAACAATGGCAATTAAGGAAACAAGCGATGAAACCAGCAATTTGATGGCATTCATTTCATTGATGTTGTTGTAACCTGCCATTGCAAGGTAACTCAATATCACGATACCCAGACCTGCATTGAAGAAGCCACCATAGGTCGCAACTGATAACAGCATCAAAATGGATAAGGCTTTGGCAATCACACTGGCGTGACGGTGTTTCAAATCAAGCTGTGCAAAAAAGCGATTAATGCTATCGCCGAAAATGAATAGCAGCGTGGCAAACAGTAACAACCAGGGGATCGCCTGCCGGAATAACTGTTCTGGAGTTTGCATTAGCAACCAGGCACCAGTTACTCCTCCTGCCAGACTGAACAATACAATGACTGGTAAGGCATTTTTATGATTTGAGAGTTCTTTTTTTAATGCCCAGGTTCCACTGATGTAGCCGGCACTGACAGCGAAGGTATTGGTGGCATTGGCACTGATTGGTGGTACACCGGCCATTAGCAGGGCAGGAAAAGTAATAAAGGTTCCGCCACCGGCAATTGAATTAAGCGCCCCACCGCAAAGACCGGCAATAAAAAGCAGCAGGAAGTCGATTGGCATGGGCAAAAAAGACGTGCCTAGTAATGTGGCGGTATTTCGACACCGCCAGTTTGGGACTGCTGTTCTGAAACCTGCTTTATCTGGTCATACAGATACCTGACCTGCTGTTGCAGAATATCGATCTGGCCTGCCTGTTCTGCAATAGTTTTGTTGAGATGGTCAATGGCATCTTCCTGAAACACCAGGCGGCTCTGTAAGTCTGCAATTAAATCTGCTGAATCACTCATAGTTAGTTTCGGTTTATGGTTCATGCGCTAATGATAAATATTCACTGGATTGCATTTCCAGTAGACGACTGACCGTTCGCTTGAACTCAAATGCCAGCCTCTCGCCACTGTATAGTTTTTCCGGCACAACTTCAGCACTGATCAGCAGCTTTACATGATGATCATAGAAGATATCAATCATGGAAATAAAGCGCCGCACACAATCATCCTTACTGCCATCCAGTGCCGGCACATCATCGAGGAATACTGTCTGGTAGCTACTGGCTATTTCCAGGTAGTCAGTTGCATGACGCGGGCCGTTGCATAATTGTTCGAAGGAGAACCAGATGACATCCAGTCCTTTTCTTTTGTAGTACAGGGCACGGTTGGCGATATCGAGACAGCCCCCGCTGTGAATCTCCTGGTTTCGGGTCAGTTCATTGAACTCCTGCATGAACTGTTCGTCCGCCGAGAAGCCGCTGATCAGAAAGTAAACCGGGAGTTGTTCAAGAATCTGGCGACGATAGTCATGACCGCCACCGACGTGAATCACTTCGGTTTCGGTTTCCAGTAATTTGATGGCAGGTAAAAACGAGGCTCTCTGCACCCCCTCGTTATAGAGATTTTCCGGCAATCTGTTTGACGTGGTTATCAGCGCGATACCATTTGAAAAAAGACCCTGTAACAACTGGGCCAGTATCACGGCATCCGCTATATCGACCACGTGAAATTCATCCAGAAACAGTACATCAAGTTGCTTTGCCAATTTTGAGGCAATGAAAGGCAACGGATCCTTTTTTCCGGAATATTCTCCCAGCCAGCCATGTACATCCTGCATGAAGGCATGAAAATGCAGGCGACGCTTTTTTTCGGTTTCCAGACAGTCATACAGTAAATCCATGATCCAGGTTTTACCGCGACCGACTCCACCCCACAGGTAAAGCCCTTTTACCAGCGGCTTTTTTGCAGAAAAGAAATAGCTACGCTTTGGTGCCGGCTTAAAGTATTCGTTATGGAAACGATCGAGATGAGGCAAGGCCTGTAACTGGAATTCGTCTTGTTGAAACTCATTTGCCTCGGTTAACTGGCGATAGAGATCAGATGGAAGCCCCAAGACTGTTCAACCTGCAAGGAGCTTTAACGCCGTATTGCGCCGCATGAGGCAACCTCAGCCTCGGGCCAGCATGATGAGAACAATAACAAACAATACTACCAGCCCAATGGGAAATAACGCGCCCTGCCAGTCTTTATTTTCAGCCTGGCGGCTTTTTTCCATGGCCTGCTTGATACCGGGACGAAACAGAAAGAAAACCCCCAGACCAATGGCTCCCAGTAATAACTGTTCCCAAACTTCCATGACTGACCTTTTAGATTAAGACTGTTTATTCACCGCTATAGCGGTCATCGAGGTTGGTAGGACAAAGCACATTACGCATGGTACCAATGAGTTCGAGCAACTGGTCATTACGGATTCTGTAATAAATACGATTGGCCTCCTTGCGCGAAGTCAGTATGTTCTTGTTACGCAACTGCTCGAGATGCTGGGAAATATTACTCTGCGAGGTACCTGTCTTTTCGACAATTTCACCAACGGACAATTCTGTACTGCCGAGAGTGCAGAGAATTTTCCAGCGCAGCGGATGCGCCATTGCTTTCAAAGCATTGGCAGTTAAGGTTGTGTCTTCCATACCAGGCTGGTTTGTTGCTTCGTCGTTCATTGGACTACCCCTCTACGACAGGTTCTTCAACACGGACATAACCGCTCATGTCCTTTGCTATACAAATAATATCACTTATTTCGCCATTATCATCGGATATGGCAGTTCGTGAGAACAGAATCGGTATTCTCACACCCTGTTTGCTAACAAACCGGGCTTCAATAGCCTTAAGCGCACCTGCCCGGATCAATGCCTCAAGCCAGGTTCCCATAAAGGCGTCTGCCTGTTCATCATTTTCTTCCTCGAACAAATCGCCAATCGACATCCCCTGTATCTCATCAGGCTCATAACCCAGCATATTCAATGCCGCCGGATTAACTTCCTGAATCTTTCCGGATGTATCAAGCACCAGCAAAGCTTCTCCCATATATTCGATAATGTTTTCCAGGTGCAGTTTTGTCTTGTTTAATTCGGCTGTTCGTTCGGCGACCTTGATTTCAAGTATGCGATTCATTTCGCGTTCTTTTTCGATCAGGCGGAAATAGGTGCTGATTTTATTGATGAGCTGGTTGTCATCAATGGGTTTGAGCAGGTAATCAACGGCACCCACCTCGTATCCTTTTTGCTGAAATTCTTCTGTCTTGAAAGCAGCCGTCAAAAAGATAATGGGAATATCACGTGTTTTCTTGCGGATCTTGAGCATGGAGGCTGTCTGGAAGCCATCCATTTCCGGCATTTGCACATCAAGAATAATCAGATCCAGATCATTTTCAGCCAAAGCGATTTCAAGTGCCTGCTGCCCGGACAGTGCCTCATGGATTTCAATATCCATGTGGCGCTCAAGCAGGGTGCGCAAGGTAAACAGGTTGTCCTGATTGTCATCAACAATCAGCAATTTGAAACCTGTATAGCGTTTTTCACTCATAGCTTACGACTTCGGGTTATCATCAAGAAACTGTTTAAATGTTTTTTCAAGTTCTGCCGGATCAATCGGCTTTGCCATGTAGGCACTGGCGCCACCATCCATGCAGGCCTGCATTTCAGTATCATCATGAGAACCGGTCAATGCGATGATTGGCAGTTCGCCACAGCGATACTCTTCTCTTATTTTTTTCAGGGCAGCATATCCATCTGGAGACGACATTTTTACATCAACCAAAATGGCTGAAAATGTCTCATCCTCCAGCACTTCAAGCGCTTCATCGATATCACCAGCTCCGGTTACCCTTAAAGACCAGCTTTCCAGCAAGGTGGTAAGGGCCAGCAAATTAGGCACGTCTGATTCAACAACAAGCACCTTGAGGCCTTTAAAGTCTATCTTATCCTTGAACGCATGCAACTGATCAGAATCAATAGCCGGCTCATCGATACCCACCTGCTCATCAACGATGGTCTCACGATCAAACACCAGTGGCAGCCTGATACGAAAATCAGCACCTTGGCCCGGCTCGCTTTGCAAATCGATTTGCCCACCCAGCAAGTGTGCCAGCTCGCGGCTGATACTCAAACCCAGTCCCGTACCGCCATATCTTCTACTGGTAGATCCATCGGCCTGCTTGAAAGCCTGGAAAATGAGCGACTGTTTGTCTGCAGGAATACCGATACCGGTATCACGTATGCTGATACAAACAGGCAACTGTGAAGTTTTTTCATCTGCTACGCTGCACAGCGAAACCGTGACACCTCCTTTTCCAGTAAACTTTACGGCATTGGATAGAAAATTTTTCAGTATTTGCCTGAGCTTGTCCGCATCGGTATTAATGGTGGAAGCCACATTTTCATCTATTTTCAGTTCAAGAAATAACTGTTTCTCATCAAACTGCGGCTGCATCAGAGTCACCAGATCCTGCAGCAAGGTGCGAAGATTGACGTTTTCCAGGTTCAGCGATGCTTTTCGCGCTTCGATTTTTGACAGGTCCAGAATGTCTTCGATCAGAAGCTGCAGGTCCTTACCGGCTTTATGAATGACTTTAGCCTGTTCTGCATTTTCGCGGGGCAAACCCGTCTCCTCGTCGGCCAGCATTTTGGACAACAGCAAAATCGAGTTGAGCGGCGTACGCAATTCATGGCTCACATTAGCGAGAAATTGTGATTTGTAGCGGTTTGACTCTTCCAGCTTACGGGTATGTTTGATCAACTGCTTGTTATTGGCGATATGTTTTGCTGCCAGTCGTGTCAACTTGTCACTTAATGACTTGAGTTCATCTGTCCAGGCCCATCTGAACACCACTTTTTCATCGTCTTCAAGTAAGCGGCTGACACCATCGGTAAATTCATAACCCACTTCATCGGCACGTTGTGCCAGCCAGCGAGCCACGAGCCAGGCGATCAGCATCAAGGCCAGTATCATACCGCCGACACGTAAAATCAGCTGGGTACTTAAATCGGCAACGGGAGAGGCGTCAACTGCACGACCTGCCCATAATGGACCGGAAGACTCTGTCTGTATCAAGGGCACCCAGATCACCTGCTGTTTGTTGTCATCATCTGTCCAGAGAAATGGTTTGCCTTCAGGGAAAGACTGCTCAATACCGGGGAAATCTGCAAAGGAGGTGGATCCCGATTCCGCCTGCCGGGAGACTTCAAGGTAACGACCATCATCATAGGACCAGAAAGTTTCAGTGAAGCGCCTGGCCATACCACCAATATCAACCGTCATCACCACCACACCGACAGAACCAAGATCCGGCACTATCCCCATTGGAGCAGCCAGGTTCAGGTTCATGAATCTGCGTGGGTCGGTTTCTTTTTGTTCGGGACGCAACCTGACCTTACTGATATTCACCCCGAGCCTTTGTGAAGCCACCGTCTCACTAATCAGCAAAGGATCAGGTAATACGGGCACTTCAAGTGTTGGATGCCATTGCGCCGTTTGCCGGTCACGCTCCATCCAGAAACGCAGATTGCCCTCATTGTCGATAAACTGGATCTCAATGACATCCAGCTGATCAGGCAGAATGCGATTGATCCATTCGGTGTAGCGTGTACGTACCACATCGACTTCATTTTCATCTTCAGTCTCAACCTGGCCCAGCATGACATGCGGCTCAGGCAGCTTGGCCAGCAGCTTGAGCATTTCCTGGCGTGACATCAGGTGCTGATCGAGATCACGAAAATCGGAACGCAGGTCCTGCAGATACAGTTCACGGTTCAACGAACCCAGCATATCCAGCACCCTGGGGAAATTGGATGCCATGATGATCATCAGTGGCAGCAGGGCAAACGCCAGCAGGACGAGTAATATCTGGGTGCGCAATTTCATAATTTACCCGCCCGCGACCAGGATCAGAGCGCTTTTACCAGCTCCAGAACTTCTGCGGCATGGCCTTTTGGGGTGACATTATACATGGCATGACGGATAACGCCTTGAGTATCAATGATAAAGGTAGAACGCACGATTCCCATTTTCTTGACACCGTTTTTCTCTTTTTCCTGCCATACCCCGAAAGCCTCACACATTTTGCCATCGACATCGGCCAGCAGACGCACTGTCAGTCCATACTTGTCTCGAAAATCACCATGGCTGATACAGTTGTCCTTACTGACACCGACAATCCTGGTATCCAGCTTTTCAAATTCTGTCATCAGGTCTGTAAATTCTGTAGCTTCCATGGTGCAGCCCGGGGTGTCATCTTTCGGATAAAAATAGACGACAAAATTATGCCCGCTGCAATCGGATGATTTGACGATGTTCATATCAGAGTCCGGTAATTCGAACTCCGGCACCTTGTCTCCAGGCTGGATCATGCCTGCTACCTCCAGTTGTTGGTAATGTTATTGTTTTTTAAAAACAACAATGTATGCGCGGCGCCCATACGAGTCAACTTTCTGGTTCACCCATGATAATTTTCAATGCAACCCTGCCCTGTTCTGATAGAATTTCGCGCTATTTTTTCAGCGGAAACCATCATGTTCAATCTCACCTGCCCCGGCAAACAATGTGTACGCAACGACACCCTTTCGGGATTGACTGTTGCCCTGGCTCTGGTACCTGAAGCAGTCGCTTTTGCATTCGTAGCGGGTGTTGAGCCTATTGTGGGCCTGTATGGCGCCTTTCTGATGGGTCTGGTAACAGCACTGATCGGTGGCCGTCCAGGCATGATCTCGGGTGCAACCGGCGCAACGGCGGTAGTCATGGTGTCACTGGTGAGTGAGCACGGAGTGCAGTATCTGTTCGCCGCATTGTTACTGACCGGTGTTATCCAGGTATCCGCGGGAGTATTCCGGCTCGGCAAGTTTATCCGCATGGTGCCCTATCCAGTGATGCTGGGCTTTGTCAACGGGCTGGCGATCGTAATCTTCCTGGCGCAGCTGCAGCAATTTCAGGCCGTTGATGCCGAAGGCAACATGGCATGGCTGACGGATAATACCATGTACATCATGCTCGGCCTCATAGCCCTGACCATGTTCATCATTCATTTCCTGCCCAAGCTGACCAGCGTGGTACCGGCCTCGCTGGCTGCCATCGTTACCATTACCTTGCTGGTGATTGGACTCGATCTGGATGCACGTACCGTTCAGGATGTGCTGCAGGACATGACTGGCAATAGTGAAGCGACCATTGCCGGTGACCTGCCGAGTTTTGCCATTCCAATGGTGCCTTTAACCCTGGAAACGCTTTACATCATTTTACCCTATGCCTTCATTCTTGCTGCCGTCGGCCTGATTGAATCACTGCTGACGCTGTCTCTGATTGATGAAATCACTGAAACCCGCGGACGCGGCAACAAGGAATGTGTTGGCCAGGGCGTTGCCAACACCGTTAACGGCTTTTTTGGTGGCATGGGCGGTTGCGCCATGATTGGCCAGAGCATGATCAACATAAATTCTGGCGGCAGGGGCAGGTTGTCGGGTATCTCGGCCGCGCTGTTTCTACTTGCCTTTATCCTGTTTGCCTCTGACCTCATAGAAATGATCCCGGTTGCTGCACTGGTTGGTGTGATGTTCATGGTGGTACTGGGTACATTCGAATGGGCCAGCCTGAGGCTG
>Ga0180434_10001260_pt1 | contig 36689 bp, 50 predicted proteins | sample SS_ome_7_FD_132453 | JGI IMG/M metagenome (GOLD analysis project Ga0180434, IMG submission 132453) | Hypersaline lake sediment archaeal communities from the Salton Sea, California, USA - SS_1_D_2 metaG | ecosystem: Environmental > Aquatic > Non-marine Saline and Alkaline > Hypersaline >... | reverse complement strand
TTAAACTTCTTCCACATGTTATCGTAATTGTTCTGGTTTTGCTTATACTGAGCCTTAAGCCCTTCCTCATAAGAAACCAAACTGTTGTACTTAGAGTAGGTGGTACATCCTGCAATAAATACAAACGAAAAGAATAGACCGAAAATTACGATTGCGACTTTAGCTCCTGTTGACATTTTTCCTCCTTTAAATGTTCTTCATTTTCTTCATCTTCTATATCTTTCATCCATCGCTCAAAATCATCACCTATAACTTCACAGGCAAATTTAATAGCTTCGCGACTTCCTTCTTCTGGAAGCGTATCTGTAAGATCTGTAATTTCCATCGCTTTGATTTTATAATGCCCAAAGTTATAACCTTTATCTTCGTCTGCATAACGAACATCAAAAAGGATCGGAGGGAACTTTTTACTCAGAGCAATCATTACAGGTGTGCAATGACTCCATGCAGTTTGGAAATAAAACTCATTATCATTCACTTTCGCAAATTGGTAATAATTCCATTTCGTACCCCAATTTTGCCGACTCCAATCATACCAAGTTGCGTGACCGTACTTACGATAATTTTTAAGGCTTTTTATAAAATTCTCATACCTAGATTGTGGGTATTCTTCAAGCATCTTTTGTACACGGTCATCTACGGGAATTGCCTGAAACTTTTCTTTGAGATTCGATGGCGTTAGAGAATTGAGTTCAGCTTGAGAAGCCGTCTGTACCCAATCCTTTAACGAGTGCGACATCATATAGTCATTTTCTAACAGCATGGATAAGCCGTCAGATTCGATATTCAAATCTTCTGGCCGTGGGATGAGTTTGTTAAAATCAAATTCGTATTCGATCTCTTTCTGATCTTCTTCAACGACTTCCAGTGTATCAGCATCTACTTGGATTTTTCTTCGTGATGTCATCAATCGATCTTTGGGATCTACATCTTCTTTTGACGTGTTGAAGAAATCCCACAGCCGTTGGATCTCATCCGTTGGTCCTATCATCCTTACTACTGTTGAAATATGATTTGGCATCTACTGACTCACTTCCGGAAGATCAATCCAAACCTCATCCTCTATCTTAGAATGGGCATTAGGATCTGAACCTGTTACATTAGCAAAAATTGCGGATAGGCTAAATGAACGCAAAACCCATTTTTGCTGTACTACTTTACCATTTTGCCTTAATTCCATAGTTCTTTCGTACTCAGCTTCTAACGCTTCCTGCTCAGTTTTAGGCTTCATAATTTCATCCCACAAAACATACAATCTGTTTTATCTATTGCAACACAATTTATACATACATCCCTGGAGCATTTAGGACATACCAATAACTTATCCTTATTATCAATAAATAACTTGCAAGAGGGACACTTGAGATCTACAAATGGCTGAAATATTTGAAGTAACTTATCCATCTCGGATTTAACATTATTTCTTGTCATACAAAAAGGTCTTCTCACATTGCATTAAAACCGTCCTAGTTTCTTCTGTCCATACCTTCCAAGAGTCGGGAACGGTAGCTCGACGTTGAGAATCAAAGTGCTGCACGGCTTTTGTTAATCGCTCATGTAATGCCGTAATCATCTCTAGCTTAGTAGGGGGTTTGGTCCTTCTAATCTCTTTGGGTAATTTATTATTAACGTCCCAAACCATCGACTGTACACCAGTATAACCACATGGTCTTTCACCGACACACTCTATGACATCTCGATCCAACAGCTCTTTAAATCGTGGGCAGATACTATGACGTTGTTTGTCTGGAAAATAACGAGACCACAACTCCCCTTGGGTTAAAGGACCGTGGTGGAACAAAGCATGGTAGACTTCGAAACGCAGCTTAGAAAGGAGATTATTCTCCTTGATCTGATTGTAAGCCTCGATCGAAGTATTCCTGACTGTTCTCATTCCGTACCTTTCTCAACTTGCCACATAAGATTCACCGTAACTTTCTATGCTCGTCCAGATTTATTTCAACCCTTTACTTCTGATTGGTTGTTCTTATAAGCGTTAATATCTATCACCCATGTATGGTCTTTACAGGTGAAATCACCATATACGCTTATCTTGTGTTTTTTACATTCAGCATTAAAGCTGTCCATGTACATGCAGGTATTACAACATATAGAAGGCATGAGGCTTGGAACTGTTTCCTGTCCTCTTTTACACAGGCGGTATTCATTCACCACTCACCTCTTTTCAAAAGTATACTTTCATCTCAATCATCCACAATAAAAACTGGAACAAAGGTATTGTCTCGTTTATCAATAAGCCAAGGGTAGTTCATCCCAAATTCCCAATATAGATTAATGCTTTCTAACGAAGGATCTGTAACACAAGCTTCTTGCCACAACCAATATTTATCCATCTCGATCTCTAAACGGAGTTTTGGGTTTGCTTCTACATCACTCCAAGTGACAATCTTTCCATCGTCTGTCCGAATAAGGACATACTTATGGAGCTTATCGGGATCTTCTTCCAAGAAATATTCCAAAGGTTTTACTTCAGCCCAAGTAGGATTTGTAAATCCAACCATTGCCCGAAGGTTAGAAAATGGAACATTGAGAGGGAGCGTAAGCAATTTTAAATCATGTAACTCCTTTAAAAGACGTTGGAATTTCGTATTAGGAAAATAATTAAAGGATGGGAGAAGATGAGTGTATTCCCTATTCTCATAACTTACCCGTTCATTACGGACTATTTGAATGTCATCAATCCTCGCAACACTTGCACAAGGAAGAAACTGTGGTAGATATTTACCATTATCTATAGGAGGATTATCACAGTCCCACGCCATGAGACCTAAACAACCTTGAATAGAATTCCAGCCGCACAGTATCTGTGGTGGTATTGTAGGGTAATCTAAAGACGATGCTACCGAATCTAAAAGCGGTAACACCTGATAGCTAAGACCGAAGTCCTTTATTGTTCCTTCAGGTAAGGTGCCAAATTTAAATACCTTGGGAACGAGAAACCCATCCGAATTTAACCCGATCAATTTAGCTACGCACTGAATGATTGGGATCTTTGATGCCATCAAAATATTCGTGGGGTATATAAACCCACGGATGGCTTCTAGTAAAGATGTAAAACGTCGGGACCAGAAATAATACTCACTAGCGGGAACTAACGCTAGATAAGATGACACTCGTTTTTCTGGATGAAGATTCCGTAACAACTCAACTTGTGCATCAGTCCCATTTATTATTCTCATATCACTTCCTATTTATTAGGATTACAAGTGTCACAATAATAACCGCGCTCTGGTTTATCTAAGATCGCCATAGGTTGATCTTGCCTTCCACAACCTTTACATTTAGGATAAGGTCCGAATAAAAGAGAATTAATTTCATCTTTCGTTATTCTACGGTTGATCTCCATCCAACAATCCCATTCCTCACAATCATACGATCCAACCCTTTCAGAACGAAGATTCATAGCTAACAAAAATTGTACTCTCGTAGGCTTGTCACATTCATCTCGGACAGTCTTAGCAATAGTTATCAGCTCCTCTTTTATATCCGTAAAAGCATCTTCATACCCTATGTTATCAACAACCATTGAGACTCCACAAGGTTGATCCAAAGATCCAAAATCAATAACATCAAAATCAAATCCAATGAAATCTTTCTGTACAGTAGGAATGTCGTCTTGATCTTCTTCACCTAAATATTCATCTTCATCATTTGAATCAAATGAATTTAAACAAAACTCATAATCACATCTATCACCGTCCTCAAGAAAAGTCGCAGTCACTGCAAGTAGGGAATCAAACACCGTCATTTACCTTTAAGTCTGGAGTTGTACCGACAAGATCTGTAACTTGCGTATAATATTTACAAGCAAGTTTGATCTCTTCTTCAGCTTTGGTTCTTAATTCTAAAGATTCTAATCTATAGTTTAACATCTCTTCGTTTAACTTTTTTGTTTGCTCTAATGCTTTATTTGCTTCGTTCAATATATCTACAATTTTTTTATAATAATTAATAGAAACTAAAGACCACCCCCACGATAGTATCGGCACAGTGAACCAAATAGCAGCAACAACCCAAAAAGCTACGCTATTTATATCCATCATGGGGTATCTCCTTTAATGCAGGTTTCATAGCTAACTATTGTTTCAAACAATTCTCGTGCATGAAGCCCTACAGTTTCAAACACAGACGCTTGGCCATCGATATTAGATTCTCGAAGACTTGTTAGCAATTTAAAAGAAGCGTGACATTCTTTCTTTGCCATTTTGACTAACTCCGAGACTGGAATTTCAGCGGCTTCCGCTAATCTTTCCTTCACAACTTGTGTGGTCAATGTATTGACATGAGTTCTAAGCTGATCCGCGCATTTTTTAATACCTTCACCGACAGCTTTGTCTGGAAATACCTGATCCACCAACTCTGCGACTTTAACAACCTGAGTGGTCATCTCGTTAATCAAAAGTTGTAATTCATCTTTCGATAAGTTTTTCTTTTCTTTTTCTGTCATTATGTGTTCCTTCCTTTCGTTGTTACAATCGAGGATCGAATCGTTCTTCTTTTTTCTGCTCTATAAGGAGCTTTGCAAATAAATTAATATACTCTTGGTTATCCATTGAGATCTCATTTCTAGGGATCTCTAGTAGCCTTTTACCGTATTCGAATTCCGTAATCGAAGTTTGTAACTTTCGATTGATTCTCTTTTGGCGAACCAATTTTTCATACTTTGGAGGATACAAATAATCCATACCGTAAATAATCGAAAGATACCGAGGGTTTCTAACCTTTAAATAAGGTGCAACATCTTTTATGCTTGGCTCTTCTGGTTTAATGACCACTCCTTCCAATTCCATCTCTACGACTTTATTGAAAAAACCTTCGGCTTCTGTTAGTGCATTATCATCATCAAGGTCAATTACCATACACTCATCTTCTGACACAAGACCAAATTGTACACTGTTACACATGTCAAAAAATAATTTTTCACTCCCATCTGGATGAATACCCTTTAAAATACTGAAAGGTTTAAAGTGTATAACTCCTTGTGTAGCAAACAATTCCAATTGTCTTTTATACACAGAAAAATATTCTTCTTGCTGCTCTAAAGGAATCCATTGAAAATGATGTATAGCTTCGTATACAGCACATTTATGGGAAGTTATTTGCTTTTTTAGTTCCGATTTAGAAAGCTGGCTACGCAATTTGGCATAGTCCGATGCTTCATATTCTTCAATAAGTGCTTTCAACTGATCTTCGAAACCAGTCTCTTTTAAAAGCTTTATCTCAGATTCAATCCCAACCTTCACTGGTGCATACTGTTGATTGATAAGCCCTTCTCCTAAAGCGTACCACGGCATCAACTCACAATCTACATACACCCACTCAAAACCGTATTCGTCAGCTAATAGTTTGATTTTAGGGAGTATCTTAGAATACGCTTCGCTTAGATCCACATAATCAGAATCGATCACATGCCCACGTCTAGTTGACGTGTAGCTTTGAGAAACATCGGTACAGTTAAGCATCAACTCCGCCCTAGATCCCATATACTTCGGCTGAAGACAAAGTTTAGTAACACCCATGGATTTGAAATAATTTAAGGCGCTGGCCACTGTCTCTAGTTCGCAACGGTCTATGTCTTTATCAGCAGGACTCATAGTACCACTGATATAGTTTACTTTATTCTTAACTGCCCAACGTATCCTATTTAGATCTTTATGATCTAGTTCGGAAATATCCACGTCAGGAAGGATCTCTGTTGCTGCATCCTTTTTATGTGAAAATAGATCAGGTAACTCTTCTGTACGCTCTTTCTTAGACATGACGACTTCATAAAAGACTTGAGAACCTACAACAGCCGCTGCTGTTAATCGATTTCCTTGAACACATCCCGTATCCAGCCCTATCTTATTCTTAAATCGGATAGGCTTTATAACCCGACAGTGACCGAAAAAATGGAAAGGCTTATTCGGAGCTGCCTTGTCTTTAATGAAAGATAGCGAATCTTCGTAGCGATGGGTAAATTCTGCGAGAGATTCTTCTTCGTTTTTATGAGGATACCTAAAATTCCGTTGCTCTCTCAAGCTTAACTGCTTACCTAGATGCCTTTCTTCGCAAGGAGCATGTGTGACAATGAAGTTAGGACCGATATAAAAATCCTTAGCCATCTCTTTCAAAGCACAAAATTTCTCAGCAACATCAGGTTTTTGTTCCAAAAGCTTGGTAGTCGGGAAGTAAGAATCGATAATCACCTGCGGTGGATATTGTTTTGGATCAAGACTTTTTGTATGGTAACGGTAAACAAAATGTTCATGATTACCCACCACTAATTTAAAATGCTCTTGGTTCTCGTAAAGAAAATTAATTGTCTTCTCTATACCATCCAGATCTCCACCATCAATCCAATCTCCAGCTAAGATAGGAACTTTGTGAGACGGCTTATCGACAATCTTCCCATTCTCAACTTTAAAATTAAGCCTATCCAACAACTCCAACAACTCATCATAACAACCATGAACATCTCCGATGATAGGATATTCCAGATGTGTAGGGAGGAAATGTGATTTGTAAGCTTCAGCATCTTCTACTTGGATCTCAATATCTTCGAAGTCTTTGCTTTTAATATAGAAATAAGAGTCGAAATCCTTTTTTCGCATCTCAGCTAGGGCCGTTCGATTAAACCGATTGATCTGAGCAGTAATAACTACCCGATTAGGATTTTCTATATATTTGTAATACTCTTTTCTGTCCTTATAAAGAAAAGGAATACAACAAGTATGGTAGTTAGCGTCCTTCGCCAACGTAGTGACCTTGTGCCTAAACCCAAGGTTCAAGCCTGTAGTATCTACTATTACAAATTCAGCATTGACTGGGTACGATGTAGCTAATTTCAATTTTGTGTATAAGAGTTCGAACGCCTGTTCACTTACAGCCATCATCTGTTGGTCATTTTTATCCAGATCGGGATTACCTAACAGCTCCCGTCGTAAATCATCGGAGCTAATATATTGAATATTCTGATACACTTCTTTCAGCTTGGGGATCAGATAATTTTTACTAAAATGAGTTTTACCGCTGCCGGAGGGACCGACAAGAATAATCACAGTATGCGTTTTTAGATTCAGCATGTTCACTTCCATTCGTTGTGTGGGGATAGGACAGCACCAAATGTCATAGGTATACCTTCAACTTTATCTCCAATATCGATGCGTTTGATGGACGCTGACAATGTACCTAACCATTCATTAAACTCTGCAGATGTAAATTCAAATTGATGGTCAGGATGTCGTAAATTTTTCTCACACTCATCAAAGAAGAATTGATTGAACTCTCGGTTGGGAGTAGTAAGAATAATTGAGTTGCATCGTTCGTGCTTTAAACAAAGAGTTACAAGCTCCGTCGCTTCCTCTAAAGACATGTGCTCAATAATTTCAGCGAGAATAAAATCGATCTTAGTTCCCTTATCGTCTAGCGTTTCTTTTAAAAACGAATCTATAGAATCAAGAACAACTACATTTATTAACTTTTTTATTCGGATCTTCTTGAAAACACTATTGCGACAGCTCTCATCCGTATCAATAGCATAATATTTATTACCTTTTAACATTCTCCTATTAAGAGCTAAAGCGTACATCCCTTCCCCACAACCAATATCTACAATATGGTTTGAGAAATTAAGTTGTGCTTCTACCGCATCACGTCGCATCCGAGCAGCATCTCCAAAAACCATCTCTATCGGATAATGTTCGGACTTTTCTAATAAGGGTTTATATTGTTTAAAAATTTTATTGCCGCGTAATAGATTTACTTTAAAGTGATATCGAATGAAGTACGGAGCATCAATCACATACATAGCACTAAAATATTTTGAAATCGAACCTTCATCAAGATGAAAATATTCGGTCTTATTACGAAGCACATTAAAAGCAGCAAAAAGATTCGTAAGGTTTAATAAATAAAATAAAGACTTCGTGGTAGAGATTTTTATTCGATAAGACTTATGAGCTACCTCTTCCATTTCAAAAGAACACATAGAACTGAAATGAAATTTGAACGCTTCCACTATTCTACTACTACCGCCCAACTTCATCATATTAATAATCAGTTCAGTAGTATATGTATCGTCTGGATCTAAATCTTCATCTCGTTTTTTAAATGCGTCTCGGAATACTTCGTTTAACCCATTCAAAACAAACTGAGCTGAATTATACCTAGTAGCATTGACGTACTCAAACTCTTGTCCTTTATATTCTGGGTAAGAAAGGGCCGTGAACGAGTCTCGAAAATATACATTATAAGTTAGTTCGTCTTGTGGGGAAAAATATCCAAAAACAACACCTTGACGAAACTCCCTAGCAAATAATCCTGAACTCGGATTTTTCCGAATGAGGTACGAAAGCTTGGGATTCGTACTCTTAAGTTGTAAAAAAGCCATGACTATCCTTTAGTTATTGGAAATCCTTTAATCGCTACAGTATCCGTAAGATCCTTTATACTACTCATTAAGCTATCAAGTTTCACTCTACTTTCTGCTAATACCGCTGCATCAGGAGATAAATCCTTTGTTGCTGGTGGTGGCATGGTAGGTATAGGTGCAACTGGCTGTTGTGGCTGTTGTGGCTGTTGTGGCTGTTGTGGCTGTCTTACTGGAGGCGGTTGCTGTTGCTGTTGTTGTCGAGACGCTGCAATACGCTGTTCCGTTTGGAAACGATTCATTTGCTCACGTTCTACTGCTTTCGACAACCACATGTGGGATTGTTCCAGATGGGTTATGGCTAGGGACTTTTCTCTGGAATCCTCTAAACGTGCAAGAGCAGCCTCTACAGCATTGTAGTTAGAAGTAATGTCTTGTAATTTTCTAATCGCATCGGCATCCAGGCTAACAATATTAAATGACATATTCCCACCTTTCTGATTAATTTCAACAAGTTGCACAATGATTACATATAATTAAAAATAATTAAAATTATTAGACCAATATAGTAAATGTATTATTATATCCACTTGTGCTTGTCAATACGCGAAACTTGGAATACAACAGAGCCTTTATTAATTAGTGATGGAAAGACTTCATGTTATTTCGATATAGATACCCTATTTTATGTTTGTCGCTCTTATTGACACACTTCGGTCCTCTGTGGCTTCTTATCCTCAACCTCGCAACTCTGGGTTTTGTATTAGGATCAGATGTGCATATTTTTCTACTACAAAGAAAATTAAAGCAATTGGAAATGCAATTTAACTATTACGATAAACAACAAAAAGCACGTCTTCGCGAACTAAACCCACACAAATGGGGGAAATAATGAGCCACATTAGAGACATACTTTCTAAGTGTACTTCCAGCAAAGAACGTAAGATAACTTTAAAGGAAATCCGAAGTTATATAGACAAAGAGAATAAAACGTTCTCTCCCTTATGCTTAACTGAGATCCCGTTGCCTGACACGATGGATACGAAGAATTTATTAAAGGCATATAGATCTCGTCATTTTCTTGTACAAGTATACAGTGAGGAACACGCTGTCGCTCGGATTACTGTAAATAGATCTGAAATTAAAGATGATGGTAATTGGGTAGAAGGTATATCATGGGACGCTTTGATGTGGGTTAAAAAACAGGCTGGCTATGGTGATTACGAAGCCGTGGAAGTCTACCCAAAAGACGATGATGTGGTAAACGTAGCTAACATCCGTCACCTATTTGTATTAAAAGACTCTTTACCTTTTACGTGGAAGGATAAAGAAAGTGTTAACTAAAAAAGAGCGCCAAAAAGCCCAGGAAATTTTAGACATGATGCAAGGATTTACGTTACAATTTAACGGGACTTTTACAACATATAGTAAAGAACAAGTTGAGGCGCTCTTAGATCATCTCACAGAAGAAGATATTGAAGGGAAAGGCGATAACTTTTAACAAGTCAAGTGAAGGTGGTAGTATGCAAAAACTGACAAACGAAGACAAAGATAAGTACAAAGGTACTATAGAGTATGACGGTGGGATTGATCTCACAGACCAATATCTCGCAGCTTTGAAAAAAATAGATCCCAGCCTTAAAACTGTTAAAATCATTATGAAAGGTGACTTCAACCGAACGGTGGATATGAAATTCTAAAAGGAATTACAGAATACTTTACCTTGCTTGCGGTTTTTCTTACTTCGAAGTCTTTTTTCTCTTTTTCGATCATCTGGATTGACCGAATTTCGTCCCATCTTTTCTGCACTTTTCTTTGCCATACTTCCCCCTAAACTAATTTAACTCTTGTTACAACGGTCTGCTTGTTGTTCTTGTACTCTTCATGTTTCTTTATAGTAGCCATGATCTTGACTGTCTCGCCCTTTTCCATACCGTCAGGTGATGAAGATGTGAACCAATTAACGAGATCCCCATCAGGGGTTTCCATAAAGTAGATCGATCCTGTTCCCCATTGATTTTCATAATCATGAATATGCTTAACAGTTACTTCAAGGTCCACTTTCTCACCTACGGTGCCGATGTATTTTTGCTTGGCTCGGTTTGCTTCGGCTTCGGCTTCCTTTTTAGCTTTGGCTTCCTGTATCTCTTGGCATTGCTTTAAAAGATCTTCGCCTTCGTCCTGAAATGCAGCTTCGATCGTTTCTTTGATCTCAGAAAGTTTAGCGATATAACTTTTGGAAGTAGTGTAATCATTATACTTGGTCGCTTTTGGGGATGCCCACTCAGGCCATCGGATTCTTGAGGTTTGGCATTGATCTCTCAGATCCGTCAATTTAGCTGAGAGGCTATCAACGGCAGCGAGAAGGGCTTTAACTTCGGGATGGGATTTGGCAGCATCAATCTTTTCCTGTCGGATACGAGCTTTCTCATCACGCTCTGCGATGAGTTTATTGTAATCTTCCTCAGATCCAATATGCCACATACCAACGCCTTTACATTTGAAACAAACACCTTGGAATTGCATTTGCCCGTTGATGCAAGCTCCCCAGCGATAGATCCCTGTACCATAACAGCGTGGACAAAGGCAGTAAACTTTGTCATTTTGAACCTTGATGTCCCATCCTGCTATGTCTTTTAATTTCATGTCTTACCCCCCTTTTGGTGTTCCCCTCACCACCTAATATACTTCTCGGCACATTCCTAAGAATCTTTAGGACTTTTTTTAGTGAATTTTTAATACTTAATATCATTGGGGTATTCTAGGTGGGGTGTAAAGATATGTGTCTAAAAGTTAGACATTTAATCTTCGTTTTCATCTTCCGTCAGGAGATTTTTCTGTACGGCTTCTTTCAGAACATCAAGATCTCCATCGAAAGAAATCAAATTAGTATCTGCTACCACACACTCGATATTCTTACCTTTAAATAATTCTGCAAGTTGCTTGAGCTTACTCGCTTTAGCTTCCAAATCCGCAGCCCAATCGGTAAGAGACTTGCTCACATCATCGCTCAAAAAATCAGAAAAATCAGAACCTTGTTTGTAATACACATGTAAATCGAACATCAATCTTCTCCTATCCTGTTAATACCCTTTTAAGTGTGTTCCCCTCACCACCTAATAGACTTCTCGGCACATTCCAAGAATCTTTAGAGCTTTTTTTAGTGAATTTTTTGTTAATTCTTAGGGAGCAAAAGATATGCCAAACCTAACCAGTTAATATGTCCAGCGGATCAATTGAGGGGTACGAACAAGTACCACACAAGTGTCAAAAAAGATTTAGTAAGAGCCGGAGCTAGTTCAATGGCTAGAACGTCCTGGCTACCTTAAGTGTCACAGGCGGGAACCGTGGCCACCGCAGTACCGTATTTGTGGATTAAGGATAGCACTTTAGTATTGTCCTAGAGTAACATCACATGCGTATGTGTAACTGTAAAAGGAGATCAACGTTGGTCTAAAGCTTCTCGGACGATCTAAAAGGGAAGGGAAGATTTGCGGTTCAATTCCGCACTCCGGTTTCCTGTAATTTCTGATGTAGTTTGGATTTCTCTGATGCGATCTTCTGTTTCAAATTCTCATTCTTAGCAGAGTCAATAAACTTCTGTAAACCATCAATCAATACAGATGTCTTCTTCATGTCATCTTCCGATTCTACCCTTGCCATATTTGTAAGGATCTTTTCTAAGGTACTTTTATATGAGTGTGGGGTAGACTTTTGTTGTGGTAAGGAAAGATTTTCTTTCGACCAAGCTTCTAGCTCATCGTATCTTTCCCTCTGCAGCTCTAATTTCTTTTTAAAATCATCGCGTCTTTTTTTCTCTTTCAGAACCTCTTCATCATTCCATAGAATGTGAATCGACTTTTCGAGCCAAGGTTTAATTTGTGTAGGATCAAATTCTTCTAATCGCCATTCCAGTCCATTAGGTCTATGCGACCAACTATTATAATAGCTACCTAAGTGTTCTTTAAAAGCAGGACTAGATCCTTTAACGCTTAAATCGATTTTAGTTGCTGGCCGTCGTTTACTACCACCCATCGATGAAGTAGCTGTTTGAATAGTAAAAACAGCTTCTCTACCATCTTCCTCTTTTTTGAAAAAGATTTTACTTTCAATAAAATCCGGATCACTAGCAAAACCTCTTTTCTTTTTAGGTTTCTTGGCCTCGATAACTTTCCCGTCATAACCTTTTAAGATATCAAGGATCACTTCTCTTGCTTTTGCTACCTCTTTATATCCTGTCGCTCCTTGATCAATACGTTTTACGTCCTTTAGAACTTTAGGATTGAAAACGATTAATTGATCTTCACCTAGAAAAATAGAATCCGAATCGTCAAAGACAGCATCATAGCCAGCATTCAAAAAGAGTTTAGTAAAAGCACCTTGGCGGCTTATAAATTTATCTCTTAGATATTGCCAAAACCACCTGCCAGGTATATTCGTTTTTTCAAGAGAGCCGTCAGAGGTATACTCGACTTTTAATTTATTCAAAGCTTCTTTAACATCTTCTGGATTCTTGATCTTAGAAACATCTAATACATGCGCTTCAGGCTTTACCCTAGCCGTAAATTTATACGGTTTAACATGCCAACTTCCTCCAGTACGAAAGCTCTCAGGAAAGAAATAAACCCCGATAGGATCGGTGTGGAAAGGTTTGTAGTTAAATTTTAATTCTTCGTGGGTTGTGTAATGAACCCAAAGCTTTCCAAGATACTTTTTATAATCCGCTCGAATAATATATCGAGATTCTATTTTTGATTTAAAGTTCATGTTTCTTCCTTCGAACACGAAATAAATTCGGGACAAAAGCCACGATATTTACATTCTGGAACACATAAAGAATAAAGTTCCTTTTCTACAGGTGCAATAGTTTCTAAGACCAGTTTCCAGACCTGCTTTGTAATTTTATCTGTTTTACTACACAATCTTTTCCGACTAATATTAATTAGAGATTGAGCATTCAACCACAGTAAATGATCCACTTCAGTTAATCTATTAACTTCACTTTGGTTAACTACTTTTCGTTTTGATTCCACAAAGTGCTGGACTCCCTGATTGTGACGGACAAGATGTACGGAGACATAGGAAGGGATATCAAATAACTGAATACCAAAAACCAATAATCGAATTGGGGAATGCTCCGACGTAAAAAGTTTCCGTTTGAATTCTTCGGAAACAGTGACTTCTTTTTTTAAAGGAGAGCCTTGAGTAACACGACATGCGTTACTGATATGAGTCCAAATAGTTGGATCGTAATAGACTAGAGCTGCTTTCATTCTTCTCACTTAGGTATGTGTGGAACTACATTCTTTTCCCAAAAACTAGCCTTACCTATTCGAGCGTAATCAATGTTAGGTAACGAGGTCCATTTCTTAGAACGCTCTTCGCTTTCTTTAACATCGAATCCTTTGTAGTCAGGTCTCACCATCGTCCACTTGTGATGGTAGATCCAAGGATCTTTCTGCTCCTTCATTAACTTAACTGTACCGTCTTTTTTAACAAGCACGGCATCTCCCATTTTAGGTTCATGAGCAGTATCGAAATCGGGACTGTTAATGAAAGTGATATCCCCTGTCTTATGATTATACTTAATAAGGTTATACTTGAATCCTTTTGGAATCTTAGCACTCGCCTTGTCAAATTCTAAATCTTTTAAAAGATTGCGATATTTAACATGAATGTATGTTGCTCCTCCAATATGCTTGCCAACAGGATTTTCCGACGACAGCTTATTAGATCGTTTTGCTTTAACATTAGCAGTGACTTGGTATTGTTTTTTAATTTGATCTAAAAACATCTTAAACCTCTAAAAGTGCTGTGACTAGAATATAGAGCGCATAACATTATCCATTCGAGAACCCAAATGATATTGTTCTTTGGCTATTTCTTGTAGCCGTACTCGCATATTACTTACATCAGTATATCCTTCTATAATTTCAGACGCTATCTGAACACCAGATATTTGTCTTCGACAGCATCTTCCAGAAAAATTATACTTTCCTGCTAAATCTATATTTTGCGGAGTAATATAACCTGGACCGCCAAATTTATCATAACAATATATCGGTGTTTGAGCTGCAAGTCCGTATTGGACAGTCTTTCCAATGGTAATTACAGCAGAATACGAAATCAATAAATCAGGAGTAATCCTCGCTACTTTACCACCAAACCCATGATGCACTACATCTATACCAGCATTCATTAATATTGTGCGTGCTTCATAAAGTTCTTTAGGGACATGGTTTGAAACTATTGCCACTCTTGTTAGCTTTAAGGATGTTCTTTCAACAAAAAACCTATCAGGAGCCATATTAGGAAGAATGTCCATAATAACATTTCTTTCCCATGCTTGCTGCGTTTCCCAACTATTAGCATAATATTTATGCATCTCTACAGGAGGAGGAGTACCTTCTCTTTGGAAGGGGGATAAGGTATAATTAACTATGTTATCGCCACTCACCCGTTTAAGAACTTCATTAAGATCAAGCAATCCTACAGCAGCCATATTCCATATCAAATCATATTTTTTATTTGGTATAGTGGTCAGACTATATACAACGACTGAAGGCGCTGAATCTTTTAGAAGTGCAGCTCCAGCACCACCGTACTTATTAACAACAACATCTACATTATGACCACGGCTTTGAAAGTATTCGGAGAATTCAACACTATTTACCTCAGATCCAGTAAGGTGTACTAAATATGGGTTAGTAATAAGAATGTCCATACTTCTCATTTTCAATGTTTAATCCCATAAAAATAAAGGTCGTGGCTCATTCGATTCACTTCAAACATGTACTCTCGAAAGATCTCGTCTACATCAATTGCAGCTCGAACGTCTTTCGCGGTTATGTTTTTATAGTAATCATGCCAACCACCTTCGAGTACCTTTGTCGTCAAGGGGGAGCTATAGGTATCTGATTTAGTCGTGCCGTGCTCTGGGCGGCCTGTAGTAGCGCAAGTAAAAATGAACATTCCACCTGGCTTAAGCATTCTCACGATGTTTTTTAAAGTAAGTTCATAGAACATATCATGCTCGAAACACTCTGTGGAAATTATCGTATTGTAGGCATTATCTGGAGCTGCCCACTCATGCCCTTTAGATACAGCATCAACACCCCGCCCTGCCGCAATATCAATACCCAGATAAGTAGAATCGTCAGAGAATAAAAAACGGTTAGAGCCGTTTATATCAAGCGAGCCTACATCCAAAACAGATACACCAGAGAAATGTTTGGGATACATGTTTTGTATTCTGGCGCAAAAATTACGTTGTGCATGGTGTGCCATATCAAAATCCTTTTCTTCTTAAGTTATGATTTATTCATTTTCATTCCTTAGAAAACAACAAATTAAAATCAGTATCTAAACTCCCCTTCAAAACAACTTTTCTCCCAATAAATTTCTCTAAATCTTGTTTTATCCCTCCCTTAAGGTAAGAAATTAAATCTTTTAATTTCGCACCTCTTGAGAATACTTTTAGTTTTCCCTTTTTGTTGCCCATTCTAGGTATACCCACAATCGAAATTGATATCGGAGTAGCATATATCCAACTATCGCTTTCTTGATCTAATGTTCGAATAATTTGTATATCAAAACGCTTTAGGTTTTTTTCTTTGACTTGAATTTCATTATACCATGTAATGATCCCTTCCCAGTCAATATTATGTTCTGGCTCCCATTTTGTATTATCGAGAACTAAAGAACCTTTTTGGAGATCTTCATCTTTCCAGTCATGTCGAATTCCTGTAATATATTTTTTTTTAAGTTGTTCTAATTTCATCTGCATCTCCGGATATTATTATCGTATGAATTAAATCTTAATACTTACCTTGCCTCACAATTTTCTTAACAACCACCTCTACTTCATAAATACCACAAGAGCTGTCTTCTAGTTTGTGATCGTCTTCCAATTGTTTTTGGCTACCAAAAACTTTAGCGCCTTTTGGATCACAATCTGCACCTAAATGGTGGTCATAGTCTACCGTACACATATACCCAATCTTTTTCTTCTCCATAACATCCTCTTACACTTGACTAATTTTTAGACACCTTAAGTATAATGATTTTATACTATTACGTTGGTATTAATTTCGCTAATAGATACTGACGATCTTGATTTGAAAGGACTGATCATGATTCCAAACAAACCAAATACCGATCCTAACAAACGATTCTTTTGTGCCACCGTCGTATCTCAAAAAGAAAGTATTGCTTCAAAATGGGTATACCATGTTACCACTAGAAAAATAATACAGAAACAAATCTTAGAAGGTAACCGCTCTGAAACTTTGGATATGATATTTGATGCACCTGACACAATCAATTCCAGTGTTTTAATCTGTATCTACGAACAGCCCGATGGCTCTTTCCGCAGACGAATTGCGCTACATCCAAAGCTTCCCGATAATCCAGAAGAATTAAAAAATTGGATGCTTGAGTTGATGGAGACTTTGGGTATAACAGCTAAAATCCATACCTTCGAAAATGAAAGTGCTAAAATATCTAAGTTGAATAAAATAAGTCGGGTTGTTCGAGAGAAGAAAGTATTCCTAGACGAACTCATAGAAATGACTAAAGGTAAAATTAAATACGATAATCTCGATAGTCAACTAGCAGAAATAGCTGAAGATATTTTAAGATCAACTTCTTTGGGCTTATCCTACAGCGACGCTGCTGGGTATGTACTTGGATATTTCTTACAAACTTATTTGGACACTAAAGATAACGTGTATCAAATTGCGGATAAGTTCGGGAGACACTTAGCAAAAACTACAATTAAGATCCCTACGGAATACCTAGATGTCACCACTCCAATACTGTTTCAATTTCCGCTATCTTTTAAAATCAGTAAAACTCAATATGTAAAAAATGCTATTTGCTCTTCTGCATCTGATCCCAACGGCAAGCCAGGAATTCTGATCATTGCACCCATCTATAACGATGGAATGTGGGATGGTAATTTTGTTGAGTGTATCTGGTATGTTAAAGATAATAAAGTTATCGAGGATATTCCTTCTGAATTTAAAAATCTTACATCGGACCACTCAACCGTGGACCTAAAAGAATTCCTTCTCTACTGTCTAAAATGTATCATGTATATTCATTCCGCAGAACCTGAATTAAAAACTGTACCTGCAGCAAAATGTACAAAAAAGAATCCAAGCAAGCTCCGTAAATTTTATAAAGATAACTGCCCTTATAATATCATCAACGTTGGATATGCTTTCCATGGAGTTACCTATAACGTAGATGAGGTCACCGTCACAGGTCATTTTAGATTACAGCCATGTGGTGTGGGAAGAACCGAAGTTAAATTGATATGGATTGATGAGCATCTTCGGCACTACAATAAATCACTTAAGTAATACTTTATTAAAACTGAGTAATAGCGTTTGAGAGAGTTGAGTTTTGTCTGTGACATCCCGATCTCGGATAGCCTTCACAAGATAGTCCAGCGATGTATATTTAAAGACATGAAACGAAGCTTTACCTCGGACATCAACAATTCTTCGATCGAAGACGGTTCGATTATTATCACCTTCGGTACTATCGTAAAAAGGAAAGAGTATATCCCCTGCTAAACGATAACTGAATGTCTTCTCTTTGGTGTAGCCATAGATCTCGGAACCAAACTCGATACCTGCTTTAGAATAATTCTCTAGCTCGCGTACCTCAATTTCTGGAGTATCCTCATCATCAGCTAACGCCTTTTGCTCTTCTGCAATAAATTGACGGAAACCTACACCAGTGCGGAATTCTAAACTAGCAAGTCGATAATTTAATGGTTGAGCAAAGCCACCAACAGACTCTTTCAATCTGATAGGACGAAAAGGATCGGTAAGAAATAAACGGTCGGCTATCTCACTGGTAGGTTTGTCTCGATTTATAATTACATATTCATTATCTTCCGAACGAGAATCATAACCAGCTAACACTGAAGTATCCAAACTGAACCTTGCATAAGGGCCAGCCCATGGGATCTGCTCTAGATGAAATAAATAAATTGAATCATAAGACAAGGAATCCTCAGTCTTTATGTACTCAGGTAATTGTGGACTTCTGGAATAAGTAACCATCAAATTTAAAGTGTTTCGCCATTCGTCTGCCAGTTCACGAAAACCTAAAGCTCCCCCAACCTGTAAACCCAAAGTTGTTGACGTACCATCGTCTTTGCCCACGACATTCGCATTATCGTTCATGCTGCCGAATAGACTGACACCGAGAAATTTATTCCACCCCTCTGCTTTTACAGCATCTTTTTCAAGATCGGTAGGTATATATGTTTGAGAAAATAAACTGCTAGATACACAGAGAAGAAACAGGAAAAAAAATTTTAACATCACTATTCTCCTAACGGTTATCCAAAAGGAGAATGTTAGCATTTGGAATATTCGAAGACCAGACCAAACTTTATAGCAACCTAAACTAATATTCGGCAAATTCATTTCTTTTTTGCCAAACATTAGTAAGCACATAACGTCTAATACTTTAAACAAAACACCTACTTAATGTCTAAAGTATTAAACATTGAAAAAGTCAACGTTGGCAATGAAAAAGACGTGTAACTTTTAAAGATTTTTTTCATCAAAAGTTACATCCTTGAAATCATTACGCTTCCCAAGCTTCGTAAAGATCATCACTGAAACACGGTTCGTCCACTGCGATCGACTCGTTCTCCCAATCAGCAATACGGTTTTCTGCCATCTTGAAATACTTCTTCTCTTTCTCAAACCCCAGAAACTTTCTATTTAAGATCATCGAGGCTACGCCTGTTGTTCCAGCCCGAAGGAAAGGATCAAATACAACATCTTCCTCTTTCGACCAAGAACTTATCTGGTCCATCGCTAAAGCCAGCGGATAAGATGTGAGATGGGATAATGTTATCTCTTTACCTGATGTGTAGGTCCAAATATTGTCTCGGACTTCTCCGAAGGTTTCTTTTCTGGCCTTCATTTTTTTAGGCTTATCTTGAAGAAGATTGATCGTCGCAGGTTGGCCTTTAGACAGTACAAACATATATTCAAAAGCTTGCTTATATCTAACCTTTGAACTCAGAGGGAAGGACTTCTTATGAATCATAGTATCGTGAAGTGTAAAACCATCTGACATAAACGAAAGGGCTTGCTTAAAACTGTTACCTTTATCTTCTGCTGTGTCGCTAACAATCCAAACTACAACACCGCCATTTTTTACAACTCGATACAGACCAGTAGCGATCTTTCTAAAATACTCCCATCCCATTCTTTTCTTATATTCTCGAATGCCATCATAAGGAGGGCTTGTTACAACGAGATCCACAGAAGCAGCAGGAAGTCTTTTCATCAAAGTAACACAGTCACCTAACTGCAAGGTGTAAGTAGTATCCGTAAACATTAACAACCCTTTAGTTTAGATTTGACTTGTCTGGTGTAAGTTTTTTATCTAGGAGTGATCTGTAGTACTGAAATGCTTGCAGATAGCCAGCATCTGTATTAGGAAAAGTTTTATCGTATTTCTCATACGCATTGAAATCGTCGAGAATATCTACGAGAAGTTGAGAAGGATTTTCTTTCTTAACAAAAAGGGCAATATAAAACCATTCAGATAACGGATCTAATCTCGGTGTAATCTTTGCCTTACCGCCTTTAGGCTCAATAGCTCCCCAGTCTTTTAACGCATCTTTTGCTAGTTTATTTGTTCCGCTTTGGATTTGAACTTTTGTGAGAAACTTCATGTCTATGCTTTTCCTTTAAGGTAAATTTTATGGCCTCTAAAATAAAATCTTGGCGGCTTATTTTTCTAAATTTTTCTTCTGCTCCTTAGCCAATTCATTCACCAAAGAAAAACGATTGTTCTCAAGTTTCTCAATATGAGCCAAAAGAGAATCCGTCAATTGTAACCAATATTGTTTGTTGAGGTTCTTTAAAGCTGTTGTCGTACATGTAAATTCATACCACACCCTTTTGGTATCTTTACAGCGGACATAACGACGACCGCGACACCTGTAGCATTGCTGGTGCTTTTGGTCTGGACTTGTTATAAACGCACGTCCTTCTCCATGACATTCAGGACATGCAATCCAAATTTCTAATTTTCTTGGCCGACGCATAAGTAACTCTTAAGAACATTTAAGATTTTTATATTTTTTATAATGAAACATTACAAGATCGACATAATCTTGATTTACAAATCTCGCCCATTTTATATATACCTTTCCAGCATTATACGCAGCAGCAGCAGCTTGTACAATTTTATATTTTCGTAATTTTTCGTTTAGATATTTAATACCTAATTTTAAATTAGTTTTCCATTGTAATAACTCTTTTGGATGCTTATCAAATCCCAACATCCTCGCTGTACTTAACTTTATTTGCATAAGACCATACTGATCTTCATTCATCGCTTTGCTATTACCTGTAGACTCGACTTGAACTACGGCCAATACCAATTTAGGATCTAACGCACCGAATTTCTTAGCTTGTTTAATAAGAGCACAGTGAGGAATAATCTCCCCTAACGCTACGGTAGGGAATGTCAATAAAATAGTAATTATGATATTTCTATACCACATGTTTCACTCCTACTAATTTGATTTTATTAATTGTCTTGAAAATGAAAATGCCAGCAGATCGCTGGCATCTTATGCTGGGGAAGTGCCGATAGCTGATTTAGCCATCTCCATTAATTCTTCAGGACTTTTCCCTTCAGTAGCTTTCATGTTTGAAATAAGGAAATTTACAGTAACTTCAAAATTAAGAAGATCACACATTTCCTCTCTCGTTACAGTAACAGGCTGGTTAAGAACTTTTCTAAAGGTAGCGATTCCCCGTTCCAGTAGCTCGCAATGCGTCACTTTATGTGGTGTCTGCTCCGATTGGGGTTGAGTTTCATTTGATTTGTTCTGATCCATTCTATTGTCTCCTAATCAATCCCTAATAGTTAAAGGGTTAACGTTAATCTTTGTAATTGTCTACAATCTGCAATACAGCACGTTTCCTTTCCTTACCTGCAATAGCATAAAGAATCCATCGGACAGAATCGGCTGTTTTACCATTTCGACCAATTACCTTTCCAATGTCTGCCTTAGATACCGTGACCTCATAGACCTTCGCTTGTTCGCCTTCAATCTCGTTAAGTTTAACGGCTTCCGGCTCGTCAACAAGTAACTCAAGCGTTGCCCGTAACCATTCGGTCAAGTTACTACCCTTCATACTTACTCTCCTCTCTAAGCTAGATCAAACAACTCTAGTAAATCTGGTGGCTCTGGATGATAGTTCAATGACGCATCGGACCACCGCACAGTCTTCTCAGGAGGATTCATGTTTGACGGCAGAGAGCCTATCTCTTTTAAATCATCTGAGTAGGACAGAGCTAAATCAGGTATGTCTCGATGTTGCTTGGCTATCACTACTATTAAATCTAACTCGTCCACTGCACCATGATCTTCCAAGATCGTTTTCCAGCATCTTCTAGTGATATTGGCAACATAATCCAAATACGCCCGATATAGAACTCGACCGAGCTTAGAGTCATCCATCCACTTGCGAACCAAGATCGCAGCTTTCTTTAGATGAGAGTTATTTTCAATATGGGGTTTCATTTTCGAATTATAGTCCCGTTTTGAAATCCGACTGAGCTGATAACTTAAAACGAGATCAAACACCGTTTGTCGTTTAGATTTTGGAATATTCGAAATAAAATCCTTGAGTACTTCACAAAAAGTTTTTTTCTTCCAAGATGTGTCCTTCGCAGCATCATAAGTTGTCTTATTGTCATTACCGTTTTGATCACTCATGTCATAATCAAGCATCTCCTTATAGTTGCTTGGCATATACTCATGGAATTTTTCAATCTCAGAAATTCGATCTGGAGAAACAAACCGCGTCATTCTGAATATAAGTGCCTTCCCTTCATCGTCTAGCGGATCTTGCTCTCGTATTAAGGACTCGAAACTGGATAGCTTACTCTTTGTTATCTGCCAAGCACCTCCGACTTGATGGTCACAATCTATCCATTGAATTAAAGGATCTCGGAACGGATTTAAAAGACCTGGGAACTCAAACAAAACAACCTTTATTACTTGCTTAAGATCTGGAAACGTCTTGAGAAACGATTGTAAGATAGGTAACGATCCTGCTAGAACAACCAAGGTTCTATTTTCTGCATCTTGAAGAAGAGGAGACACATTTTTATATAAGTCACTCGCTACCCATCTCGACTCTAAATAGATAGGAACATGGTCGCGTAAGGGGATCAGGTTTTGTAATATTAGTGGACTGTGAAATGCGTAACCATAAATCTGTGCCATTGTAACCTCTCTAATTATAATTTTCCACCCCAAGAAGCTACCCCTCCTTCTGGGGGTACGTCTGTGTATGTCTGCTCGAATATGTCAGGCGAGCATGGATAAAATTCATTTTTCACACCTTTAATGATCCAATCGCTTGGATTAGCGTGTGCGTCTCCTGCCAAAGTATGAATCATCAAAAACTCATCTTCAAGCCAGCATTTCCCATTAAAACTTTTAATCCAAGCCATAATAGTAATACAATCCTTTTGATTTTGGTCGTTATACCCTGGCCATTGTACTGCTTCGATCTCGACAGGTTTTTTACGAAATTTTCTAATCATTACAAACTCCCTAAACTATGGCAGACCTATGATAATCAGGAAACACTGACAACGACGCTTTACGATTACGTTTTTCTACAAGCCACATATGATCAAGTATCCCTGAATTGTGTAAGGATGTTTGATGAGATATTACCACAATTGTATATTCAGGAAAGGTTTCTTTTAACTTTGGTAATACCACTTCCGTAAAAGCCGTAACACCTGCTTCATCCAAATTACCTTCGATCTCATCAAGGAATAACAAGTTTGTCTTTTTATTTGGGGGGATTAATTCCAACTGACTGAATAAAAGCACACGCGATGCTCTGTTAAATTCTCCAGCACTCAATAGCTCTATAGGATACGGCTCGGTATCTGGATCGTGTGTAGGGTGAATAAGAATATCTAAGTTTTCAAGATCCGAAGATAGACTCCACTCATAAGGTTCCTGAAAGAAAAGCTTCGACCAAACATTGGCACGCTCGATTAATTTTTGACTTCGCTGCTTTAATTCATAAACTTTAAAACCTGTCGGGCTGTAAAACTTATTCATTAATTCCAATATCTTACATTCACTCTCGGTTGCTTCCTGTGTTGCCACCTTTGCTTCTAAGACTTCTAACTGCGTCATTAAAGATGTAAGACTGGTGAGCTGACTTTTCAAAAGTCCTTTATACTCATTAAGAGATTCCACACGAGAAAAAAGAACTCCCAAATCCTCACGGCATTCTTTTTCTTGTGTCTCTAATTCAGCCAATGTCGGTAAAGTAAGAACAGCTTCTGTTAATGTGTCAAATCGATCAAATAGTTTTAATTCTCTTTCGATTTCTGGAAGTTTCATCTCGATATTTTTTAGCTCGGCACTAAAATCCTCGTTTAAAACTTCGGGATAACCTAAGCTCTTAGCTTCTGCCATCAAAAGATCATATGTAGTTTGCCATTGCTGTAAAGCTTCTTGCTCTCGTTCATACCGAACCCAACTTGCAGCTAACGCCTTAAGAGATTGAAGCTCTGCTTCCGCTATAGAAAGTTTTATACCGAAGACTGGATACCGATTAAACTGCTCTTTAAGAACAGTGAGTTGTTCGGAATACTTACTAAAGCTATTATGTACCGACATCAAATGAAGAATATTTTTTTCCTGCTCTAACGTGGAATCTATTTTAGTCTTGATTGCAGCTTTGCGTTCTTCAGGTGACATGTCTCCTAAAATAAAAGTTAAAGGTTGCTTGCAAGTAGGACAAGCATCTCCGCCTTTTTGTAATAGCTGATAATGCTCCTCGGCATCCTTTCTCTCTTTATACAATTCAGCTTTCTTTGTGTCTAAATCCTCAGTAGTTGGGCTGTCCTTTAATTGTATACTTAATGTGTCCAGCTTCTGTTCTAAGGGAACAATTTGTTTTTTAAGCTGAAGTTTTTCTTTCATCTGATTAAGAGCAACTTCTTTGGATACGATATTATCGTTATCTGGTTTTTCCTCTGTAGGTAAAGGAGTGGGTGCTTTAGGTTTGCGTGTTTGATGCGGTTCGAGTTTCGTTTGTAAAAACCGTACCAGTTTAATACGATTCTGTTCTTTCTGCTCTAACTCCATCTTTGTTTTTACTAAGGTTTCTTTTTCTGTCTTTAACGCTGTTACGTCCAATTCTTGAAGCTGTGTAAATAAAGTATGGTACTGACTCCAGACTTCTAAATGCTTCTGAAGCTGTGATTGATATTCGGTTTTCTCAGAAATACCTACTTTGATTAACCCTAAAGCGGTGTCACAATTCTCAATCTGTAAACACAACCACTTCTCACCAGCCAACTCCTTGATCGAGCCCTTAACCGAATCCAACCTTATTCTATCGTTTTTTATAACTTCTAACTCATCTTTAATAGATTTCCATTTAGTATTATAAAGTTCAAAACTAGTTGCATAAAAACTGTCTATGTTAAAGAAGCTTTCTAAATATATTTTCTTCTCAGACGGTTTTCCTCGAATCAAAACATCGAGAGATTTTTGGTTGATGAACACAAAGTGATTAAAGTTATCCCTCGAAAGACCTAATGCTTCTTGTAGTTTAGACTGACAATCCGTGGTCTTATGGGATATTTTTATCTTCTGTTCATTCTTAAGGACGGTCCAAGCGTCTTTACTTTTACTTGGTGTGTATGTGAAATCCCAAAGATCCCCTTTCCTATCCTTAAATTTTAAAGTCCCACTAAAATTAGGTAAGGTCATCTTTTTAAAATGACCACGAGGGCTCTTACCGTAGATCATCGCTTCAAGGATTTGAGCTAGACGGGTTTTACAAGCTCCGTTACTCGTAGCCTTACCGTCTTTGGACGCATCGTAATTTTTACCACGAAGCAAGGTAAGACCTTTTGTAGCTAAAGGAACCGAAGTCTCACCTTGGTAAAATTTATCACCTGAAAAAGAAAACTCTAAAAATTCTAACATTAAAAAATATCTTCCTCATAAGACTGATTTTCATTAATAAGCGAGGCTAACTCTTTAATTTTATCTTTAATAGCTATTGTTTTACTTGCTATCTGTCTGTACCAATAAAGAGCCATCGGATAGCTGGCTCTATTTTCGTACATCTCTGCTATTTGAAGAATCGCATCTCGGTTGCCTTCTTCCGCAAGCATTAACACTTTCTTATAGTATCCCACTACAACTCCAAATCATTAAAATACTCATCAGACTCGTTCATCTGATCTTCCTGCTTGGCATATTCCTTTATTTCTACAGCAGGAAATCCTGTAATCTGATTATCTAAAAAAGGAACCTCAAGTTTAATGCGACTTTCATAGTTGTCACCATCTCCAATAACAACTCGATACCCCGCATCCGAATCTTCAGATCCCAGAATTAAAAGTGTACCTTCCCATTTCAATGTCTTAAAAAAATCAACAAACAAATCTTCATTTAAAAAATTAAACCCACCCCAATACAAGTCTCTCTGTGGGTATTTATCACCTGCTGAAGACTCCCCACTGATCTTACCTAGTGGATGATTTCCTAATACACCATGCTGATGTAACCACATATTTAAAGATGCGAGATGATCTTTATCTGTGCGGTTAGCTATAATAAAAACAGAACTAACCTTGCTCATTTCTCTTACTTTCATAGAAATTAAATCGCGCTTCGAAATTTTTATACAACTCTGCTGGATCAGGATTGACCGATGTATTTACAACTTCTTTTACCGTTTTAATTCCCGTAGTATAAGACTCAATAAGAAGAGTAATAAGTTCTTTTTTTGTCATGGTAATTATTTCATTATCTTGCATGTCTTATCCCTTCATTATTAAATTATTAAATTTGGTGCATGGATCTTATGGAATATTGATGCCTTCGAATAAGCAAGATGCCTATGTTTATTAACACTCTCTAACATTTGTAGTGTATGAGCTACCACTAATCGACGCTCGTCATGAATAAAAGCTCCTAATTCAGAAATCAAATTCATAAAGATGCCGACCATCTCAGCCGCTGCTGGATGTGTTAGTTGAAATGTCCCTGGCTGTTTGACTGCTTTAAGTACCGAAGCATAAGTCCTATTATGAAATGGATCAGTCAATCCAGGTAATTTCTTATTTGGATCAACCATGAAATACAAAACCTGAAGGTGCATATCTAAAGCTCGCTCCATCACGGTTTTTACCGAAGCTTGTGTGCCTTGAAGTAGTTTAAGAGCAAATTGAAGGGTAATGCCATACTGAGCCGTATAAACTCCATTAATCAAATACGCAGCAACTTCCACTTCCGTTTCTGGATTATCAACAAACTGCCCTACTATTTTCCTAATAGATTCGGCATCATGTACGTCTATTTTCTGCCCACCCTCGACCATCGATAAGACCGCTTCCAATGTTGCCAGCGCCTGACGGACAAGACCATTACTAAACAAAGCGATGTTTTTAAAAATAGTACGAGCTTCATCAATTGCTACTTTAGCTTTTTTCGGATCTGTCGGTAAAGGATCTGGAAGAAAATAATTCTTCTTTTCCTTTTGACATACATCAAGCAAATGATTAGCCATAATCTCTGCATCCACACGAGCCACAGTTAATGGGCAGCATCGATTAAGAATAGTTGGAAGAAGTCGGTGTGGATCTGTTGTAAGTAACAAGAATACAACACCCTCTGGTGGCTCCTCTAATATCTTTAAGAAAGCATTTTGAGCAACTCCCGTCAGGCATTGTATTTCATCGCAAATAAATACATGGGCATTATATTGAGAGGCATATGCCGTGCAATCTATCACCGCTCGTACCGTATCGATACCACGAGTATCTGAGAAGTTTATCTCATCCACTCCACCATAATAACCCTTGGCTACCTCTTTACAATAATCACAAGTCCCACAAGGAGACGCTGTCTCCTTGTTAAAATTATCACAATTAATGTAATGAGCTATGATCCGTGCCAAGGACGTTTTGCCGCACCCAGTTGGGCCACAGATAAGAAAACTTCGATTGATACCATTAGGACTTCGAAACTGCCCTTGCAATAAGGATACAATAGAGTCCTGTCCAATAAACTGTTCTAGCCTTTTTGGTCGATATTTAACCGCCAGTGATTCTCTCGATTTCAACATAAATCATTTTCCTCTCAACAATTACCCATATTATTTATTAACAGGTTTACAACGAAACGGTTTCAATTTTCTCTTCTTTTGAAGATCCCTTAGATTTTGCCTCTACGTTAGCCAAGGTCTTGTAATATAAATCCAAAGCACTGCCGTCTGCAAGTTTCTGCTCTATTTGCCTTCTTAAATTCTGACCTTCGTCACGAATCAAAACCATCTCTTTGAATTCCTTCCAAGAAAAAGACTGCTCTTCCCACCCTGGTAGTTTAATGCCATAAGTCGGATTTGTCTTTCCCATCTGGTCAATAAGACCGCATTCCTTAAGAAACGTAAAGATGTCCCAAACGGGATCTATACCTCGGCCTGGATTACCTTGCTCATCAAGCCACAACCTAAACTCAACCTTACGGAAACAAGGGCCAGCTTTGTTCTTAAGGACGGTAGCTAAACCAAGAATGTATCGATCTAGGCCAGAACCGCTTACATGGGTTTCTTCAATTACTTTACTTTGAGCACGATTAACATGAAGCTTGATCTTAAGATCTGGATAGAATTGAACTGCCTTCCCTCCAGGCTCAGTTTCAGGATTTCCAAACTTTGCCATCGGATTTATAGTCAGATGGTTTGTTGCTAGGTAAATGCAATTTTTTCTTCCAAGTAACGACTTTACTAAAGGAAATGAATTGGAAAAACATCGAGCAAGAAGAGCGATAGGATCACTATCGATATCTTCATCTCTAGCTTCAGGAAGCATAGCCTTAAGTGAATCAGTAACAAAAACCATCTGAGGAGAAAAATCACTTACTTCTAAAATTCTCCCATCCTTAAGACCTTTAGTAATATGAGCCCAGATGGGTTTGTAATTATAATCAGGTGACACTAAAAAGAATCGACGTTCCTCCGTCTTTGGTTCGATCATTTGGATCTTATCAGGCATCGACCTCATGACCGTATTCATAAATTTAAATGTCGCCTCGGCTGTTGTACCCATCGAATAACGTAACTTGGGCGTGACTTCCCATACCCCCTTTTTGTTTCTACGACCACACACTTCATCCAAGTCTATACCTATTTTCTTCAAATAAGTTGGGTCCATAGATGCTTCGTGGTCGTTAACATTGGTGATAATATTTTTGTCTAAGGCTGATTTTAAACCATGATAGCAAGTAGTCGATTTCCCCGATCCTGTATCGCCATATAAATAAGCGAATCGACCTGGAGCGTACCCACCACCTGTGATCAAATCAAAAGAATACACACCTGTAGAAAGACCGTGTAACACACGCAAAGATGGGTCCATTGTTGTAAAAGTTAAACCTTGAGCATGTGCTTTTTCGTCGAGAAGTTTATTCACATCCAATAGTAGCTGCATAGCGTCAAATTGACTACTAATAGGACTAGTTGTTGCTTTTGCCATAAAATATTCCTTAAGCATTAGATGTTGATGAATAGACAATTAGATGCTGAAGTTCTTCGTTCTTGTAACCTTCCAGTTCCCCTCGAAGACTACCGTTTTTCCATAATTGAATATATGGATAACAGACGATCTCAAGCTGCAAACGCAACTCAATAACGGATGCCCAAGGAAACAGGTTTACTTTAACACCTGCTGCCTCGAACACGTTTAAAACTTCATCTGTCCACTGTTCTCCCACTTCACCAAATACGATGAAGTGGAGCCCAGATGATTCGATAATCTTGTAATATTGATCTTCATCAGACCATATCATCAACTTCGTTTGCAACAGATGTTCCCTCTTTCTTGAGTGATAAATCAGAAGCGGTTCGGCATTCTTCAGCAACGCCACACTTGGTATAACAATCAAGCGTGTTTGCAAAATTACCAAACTCGGTTGGACACTCTTCGTAAGGTTCTTTTTTCTTAGATGTAGATGCAGGTGCTGGTGTCGCTACCTGCTGTGTTGCAGGTGTTGCTACAGGAGTTGGTGTCGGTTCGAAAGGAACGTCATCCGCAGTAGGAGTGGAATCTCCTGGGAATATTTTCGTCATATCGATTGTCTCCACCGGAGCTTCGGCATCTACTCTTGCAACCGTCTCTTCTCGACTTAGAGGTTTATCAAAAGAATGGGCAGCGGCTGCCGCTTCTTCTGTGTCGCCATAATAACCATGTCGCCTTAGACTCTTGACCATATCATCTCGACTATTTACACATCGTACATAATCAAACTGTCCAGGAAGACCATCTTCACCCCGTACAACTTTAGTACTCCCATCTGGATACTTTTGTGTAACTGTATAAGACTTTTGCTCTTCAGTAAGAGGTACATCCTTAGTATCCATTGTCGCCATATACTGATTCGCGGCATCCATCTTAGAATCATATTTGATCTGTACAATAGCACCGTGAGGTCCGTCAGAAATTGCAACACCTTTATTGACTATCTTCAAGTCTTTCAATCTTGTAAATAGTGTAGGAGGCATACTGACATAGCGTATGGGAGTCCAACCTGGCTTAGGAGCTGCTGGCTTCGCCTCTTCTGCTTCAATGTCTATGGCATTCATATAGTAACGATATTGGCCTCGAATTTCCAAAGCACAACAAGGACAGCGATCATTACGATCTTTAAAAAATTCTCCATTTTCAATATCCCAACCGTGGCAAAATTCTGGATATTTTTTACCTGTCTTTGTATCTACCGTATGAACAAAATCAACAACGACACCCCCAAAGAACCTAGCACTTTGATAATGCCCTGCTTCGTCCCATTCCCATTTAGTCACAAATTCATCCCATCGTTGATCGCGATTATAAGTTGGGACATCATCCATTCCTCTTCTTTTAGCCATAATGCTACTCCTTTAAAAAATTAGATTTAATGATCCGACCTGTGGCAGTGCCACAACATTGGATATAGAGTTATTAACAAGTTAAATTTTTCGAAGAAAAAAAATGCTACAAATTGATTTTGTTGGATCGGACTGAAGACTGATTGACGAAAAAAGACATCAACTCTTCTTTATTTGGTGTGGTATCGTCGTGGACTAATTCACAAAGATTATAGGAAAAAATAAAATATTTCCGAGATTGGAGAGGCATCCGTTTAAGTGCTAATAATAAAATTTCTTGATCTTCAAACAAACCTCTTAATTCTTTAATTTGAGGATCTTCTAATTTATCTTTTAATGTAATTTCATTGGAAACATGTGGAACATCATCTTCTGGATATAAAGTTTGATCGAGGGAACTCGGATTTTGCATCGCGACCTGACTATAAATATCATAAACTTCTTCTTGGTCTAAATGGAAAATTTCAATGAATTCCTGTAACGTCAACTCTTTACCGTTTTGGCGATGATACTCTGCACGCATCTCTTCAAACTTCCGATGCTTTTGCCACGTCCGATGGGGGAGAGCTATAATATTGTAGTTACCTAATTGGTAATAGATCTCGTACCGTATCTCACGTTCGGCAAAAGTAGGGAAAGCAAGTGACATGCTTGGAGCATATTTGGCAATCCCACGCATCAATCCTGTTACACCAATGGCATAGGTATCTGGAAATTGATCTGGTTGGTTATACGCTGCCACTCCCTTCGCAACAGAATAAACTAAACGTAAATACGGATTAGCAATTTGATCCTTATACTTTTTTACTTTTTCGCAAGTTTCCATTAAAGTTTTAATAAAAACAAACCAATGTGATCTCGGCTTAAGAAGACCTACGGACTCTTGAGCCCAGTCCTCAAACTTATTGATGACATACGGATCTGAAAGCTCATGACTATGTTCGTCCCAAAGCTTTTTTGCTTCTGCGTATTTGGCATCAATCCACCATTCCCAGACTACACGACTAGGATTTACATTATGTAGAGCACGCCATAATGATATTGTATCTGGAGATTCGTTGTAATTAGGATCAGAAAGAGTAAACCAAAAGCCATGGGCAGCACCTACTAAGTCTAAAATTTTAGACCGAGCAATCTTATAATCGTCCTCTTCTTCGTACACTTTTTCTAATATAGAATAATCCTCACAAAAATTCCTATTTCGATCTGCAATCGAAGCTGCTGCTGAAATCCTAGAAGTAAGAAGATCCCAAAATCCAGTCGAAGGGATGGCACAAAAAAACTGAAAGAACCCATAATAGACATGATCGATACACGAAAACAGCTCAAAGATGACTTGTTGGCTGGCAGGTTTGGTTTTAAATATTTGTTTTCTTAATTCATCATCCCCATCTATATACCCAGAAAACTGTTTTGTATTTAAATTTTTCTTTTTCCTAGCCACCAACATATCCTTTATGTAGATTAAGTAACAAAAGCAAACTCTAGTATAAGGTGTGTTATAAATGTATATATCACCAAAAGCAGCATTAGCACTAACCCCACGAGCTGTACAGCAACGTTCTTCTGATGGTAAAATAGTTATTCTATTAGATCAAATGGAAAAGCCTACGGCAAGAAGTAAATGTCGTTCGATCTATTTAAGAGTAAAATTAGGTAATGATGAATCATCTCACTTATACCATTCTAGCCAAATTCGTGTGTATGGGCGACCTGGGGTATATGGTAAAGATTCTAAACAATACTTACTACATCCAAGCTCTAGATTGTGGCTGCATTGTCGATGCCCGTACTTTTTATACTATTGCGAACAAGCACTAGCTCGGATCAAAGCTACCTCTATCTATGACTGTCGTCCAGAGCTTAGAGTCAAAGATCCAAGACGACAACGTAATCCTAATTTAGTTCCCTATGTTTGTAAGCACCTTTACGCAGCACTTTTAGCGTTGATGAAAGCTGAGTCTGGAAAAACGTCATACAAAGAATTTACTAACCCCAAAAATCCATACGATGGAGATTACGACGACAAAATGCCACCATCTTATGTTAGGTAGATATGAAAGGATTTGTGATGGAACTCTGTTGTAGTTTCTGCGGGAGATCTCAAAAAGAAATTAAAAAACTCATATCCGGTCCTAATGTTTTTGTTTGTGAAGAATGTGTAGCACTGATGGTGGACGTATTACGAGAAGAGATCGATCCAAATTTTATGGTGAAAAATGTAAACTTGGAGGCAGAAATTGACGGTAATCTCTATGAATTAGCGTACTTAATAAACAACAAGAAATTAGCTTGGGTATCTACTTACAAAACCCACGATTGAACATCCTTTCAAATTTTATACCAGATAGCATACTAAAATTATTATAATAATTAAAATTGTTGCATGTCATTTAAAAATAAGCTATTGCACAAATTGTATATATAATATTATATACTTTATATAACTATAAAGAAGGATTACAAGTGAGCGCTACTTTCAAAGAGCTTGGCACTGTTAAAGTGGTAACAGATCATGACTGTGGGAACTATTTTATTGGGGAAGCTGATGGAGGATTTAATCCTGATCTTCTAACAGAACATCTCTTACAGCACGGTGATCGTGGGTATAAAGAACTAGCTGCTCATTTATCGTACATGCAATTTCAACTTGTAGAAAGCTGGCGGAAAGTTACTCAGTCTAAAGCACCTAAAGCACAATGTGAAAGAATTAAAATATGAAGATCAAATCTTTTATAGATAAACTATATTTAGACACAGAGATGAGTAAAGCCATGAAATTTATTTTAATTCTATTTACAATAATACAAATTGCAGTGACGGGAATCTTAACGTTTACAGTCTTTGAATTGAAAAATAAAATTGAAGCACAAGCCACAAGTAAACCCGACGACAAAGTAGGAGCTTTCGCTACAGAACCAGCCACAAAAGAAATTGACGAAGATTACGACAAGGATAAGGAAGAGTCTGCTTTTTTCCGATTCATCAATAAAGACACAATTATTATTTGGAAATAATTCTCCGTTTACGTCCGTCTGGAGTATATTTTCCATTTTTTATATCTGCTTTATACTTGAAAATAACTGAAACAATAAAAACTATCATAGCTAACACAACTAGCAGATAACCACCTGCCCATATTTTAATATCCATTTATTTACCCCATGTCGCTAAAGTGCTTTGATGAGACGAAGGTGTGCAAGTTCTCCACGCAGTTTTCCAAACAAAAAGTTTACACAAAACCCAACAATTATAAGGACACCAACACGAAGAAGATTTATCTTTAAATTCTGGATAGTCGTTCTTGTCGTATGGCCAGATAGGACATTTGTTCTTAATAGGACACTCAGGATTCGGTCCAGGATTTTGGCCTGGAAAATCGGGGTTAGGTATTGGATTTGGATTTGGATTTGTGGGATCTGTAGGATCTGTGGGATCTGTGGGATCTGGAGTAGGTATAGGATTGGGATCTGTGGGATCTGTCGGATCTGTCGGATCTGTGGGATCTGTGGGATCTGTCGGATCTGTGGGATCTGTCGGATCTGTGGGATCTGGAGTAGGGATGGGGTTCGGGGGAGGTACATTCTCCGTAGGATTCCTTTTTTTAACGAACTCGTATCTTGCTGATTTACAACTAAGAAAAGCCACAGAAAAAGCCAGCACAAAAATAATCAACTTCATTAACAAATCCTCATCAACTGAAACAGCAACAACAGCGCAGCAACAAGTGCCACCTACCCTATTGCATAAAACATGCCAGAAAAACAATCGAATCGAGTTACTGTGAAGGTTCTAATATGTTTAAAAAAATTAGTATTTTAATACTCCTTTTCCTGTTGTCTTTTTTGTATTCCGATATCTTACTTTCTTGACACTTGTTTACGCCTTGCCCATATTTTTGACAAAGCACACGCAACAACATCCCAATATAACTATAGATAGTCCCTGGTCTATTTTTTGCATGGCAAGGCGAGAATGGAGGTGGGTATGCAGTTAAAATACATCGAAAGATTAATATCAAAATTAACTGACCGATATTGTAGCTATATCTCTTCTAGAGACTACATGATCCAGAAAAAACAAACGCAAACTAAAAAATACGTGGAGCTTAATGGACGAATAAATGAGCTTAATCGTACCATTGAAGTATTGATTGCGACTAAAAACCTCGAAACTCTCGCATTGAATAGCCAACGGCTAGAGCGACGGCAGCAAGAACGTCGCCAATCATCTTAATTTTCTCTCCCAAAAATCATTAACTTGTAAATAGAATATTATAAAAGAGGATTTAAAGGAAAGGATTCCTATGCCTAGTGGCCGTAAATCTACTCATCCTCCCGTCACACTCGACAATTCGACTCTACGTAGTCTTCTTGTTGAATACTCGAAGGGGGAAATAAAAACTACTAACAAGGGGTTCCTTGTATGCTGCCCTTGGCACGAGGATCAAAACCCATCGTGCGTCGTATTTTTTAAAACTGGAAATTTCCATTGCTTTCTTTGTCATGGCGATCAACCTAAAGGCCACCGTGGCGCATCGGCCTATAAAGGCTTTATTAAACTGGGTATGCCGAAAGAACGCGCACAAGCTATTTTTCTTTCTGGAAAAGCCGATACACATATTGATCCTAATCTAACTCCGAGCTTGGACTCCTTTGACGTAACCATTCCTAAACTAGCTAAAAAACCTAACCAACGAACGAATCAAGTCCTTGAGAGAAAGCCATGGCCAAAGTTTTGGGGATTTCGAGAGCTTTTAGATACAACTATGACAGCGCCTTGGTTCCTAGAACGATTCGAACCTATGTGGGTATTATTAAAACGCGAACGTCATCCTAGAATTGCTTTGGCTATCGGAGGTGCTGAATCTACTAAGAACACCAAAGCCAAAGGTTACCTGCGGCAAGAAGTCTATCTTCGTTTAAATTCTGCAGTAAGAAATAAAGCCGTCAATACTTATGGTTTAAATCTCGATCCCGAAGTGAAAAATCCAATTCATGCAACGTTGTTTGGTCTGGTTAACAATCAACTTAGTAAAGATTGCCGTGGACTTATCTTAGTGGAAGGTCCATATGATGGATTACATCTTTTACAACATATCCATGGTCCTGAAATCGGAGGGGGTTTCGATGTAGTATCTTTATTGGGAACACCGCAATTTGATAATTGTTTAAATCAATTGTATTTAGATATTATCCCCGAACTAGTTCAACGAAATATTCCAATAATCCTAGCCTTCGATAATGATAAAGCTGGATATAAATTGACTAAAGCAGCAGCCGAAGCCTTTCAAACTAAATGTTATTTACCGGAGGGACTTCTTAAAATTTTACCATACCCACGGAAAATAAAAGATCCTGGATTGTTGTCTTTAGCTACGTTTATTATGTGTTTGGAGCAATTAGGATTCGATCTCCAAAACAAGATGTTAATAGAATAATAGAACGGAGGAAATTAACCATGTCTATCACAAATGAAATGATAAATTCTTTTGAAAAAGAGAAATTGCGTTTAGCAGTTGAAATGCTTAGAGAATGTGACAGGTGGGCTGTTCAAGCGTTAACTGCTTATGTCCATAAACTTAACCCTTTCGACACGCAATTAAATTCAGACAATGTTTTAGATCACCAAGAAAAAATTAGAAACGTAATTAGACAAATATCAGGTGGACAGGATATTTAGAGGAAAGCTATGCCATACTATATTATCAAGAACAAAGAAATTCTAAACTTATTCGAGACATTTAAATCAGAAACTCGTGCTGCTCATAAACAGGCAAAACAAATTATAAAAGAGTTGGGTGGGATCGATGGCCGCATTAGTACTCGCGGCACACTTGAGGGTATAAAATTTAAACAAAAACCTGACGGAAAACTATGGCGTATGTATGGTAGTAAACTAGGTCACACATCAAACTACTATGTACCTAAAAGAAACTCTAATGCTGGGAAGGCTTTGTATGCTAAATATAAATCCATCCCTATCATTAGTAAAAATGAATTATATAAAGCATGTGGATTTAAGGATGCTATCTTTATTGGTAACATAATGCACTTCGGACCTGCTCTACAGGTAGGGAAAAATAAAGAATTGATCATGATCGTTGATGCTGACGTTTTACTGAATAAAAATTACGAGCTACCCAAAGATGTCAAAGAGATCACATTCGAGAAATACCAAAAATTAAGAGGAGACGATCAATAGAAACCTACATGCCTTTAATTTATTATGGCGCAGGATTTTTGAGTGGGATCTTGGCGATGGTTCTTTTGGATATGCGAGTCGCATACAAAAAGAAAAAACCAGAACCATGGATTCAAATTGATTCGTTAAAATTC